>ERZ1026888.588-NODE-588-length-19219-cov-3.709820_pt1 | contig 19219 bp, 17 predicted proteins | sample MGYA00380174_ERZ1026888 | MGnify/ENA primary metagenome ERZ1026888 (study PRJEB33269, sample SAMEA4719810) | human gut metagenome | biome: human-associated habitat; feature: organic feature; material: feces | place: Cameroon | collected 2013-10 ...
GTATTTATGTCAGGGGACGCACATACGAAGACGCAATTGCCCGGGGTACGGATGGCGGACATGCCGCGAACTATTATCAAGGATGGAGCAGACCGGTCTGTGTGGAATTTTTTACAACGCAGAAGGATAAGACTTTTCAGGAAGAGATGACGGTTCAGATGCTGGATGACTTTAGCATCACATCCTCACAAAAGAGTATGCAGTTTACAGGGAATGTGGCAGCAGGAATGGGAACCGGACTTGAAAATTATTACAGAGATCCGGAAATGACTCTGACGTTGCAGACGCATCGAAGAGACAACGATTATATGACCAGGGATTATCTGGCACAGAGATTATTGGCAGGCACAACGGTAAGAAGCCGCGATATGCAGCCCTGTGCGGTATTTTTGAATGGAGAATACTGGGGTGTCTATATGTTGAAGGGAGCTTACGATGCGGAATTTGCGGAACAAGCCTACGGAGTGAATGCCGGGGATGTGACTATTGTCAGTATGGATCCGGAGACAATTCCGATGCAGGAAGATTATGGGGAGCTGTATAGGTTTGTAACAGAAAATGATATGGGAAATACTTCCAATTATCAGAGAGTACAGGAACAGATGGATATCGACAATTATCTGGAATATTTCTGTGCAAATATGTATCTTTCCAATGCATTTTACGGTCAGGACCAGCTGACAGTCTGGAGAGTGGATCCGGACAAGGCAACAGGAAATGGTTATGAAGATGGTCGGTGGAGATATCTGATGCCCCGCATGGATAACAGTATGGCAAACGGTACGACTGGAGGGATGTGCACCTCCAGTATTGACTCTTATCTGATGCAAAGTGTTACGGAAGATCCGTTTTTTACTTCCTTGTTAAGAAACAAGGAATTCAGGAATCGCCTGAGTGGTACGATGACAGAAATGGCGGAGACTGTGTTTGGAATAGATCAGGTGGACCAGGTGCTGGATGAACTTGCCGGGGAGAGAAAGAAAGCAGCAACCGGTAATTATAAGAGGTTTTTTGGAAATACAGACGATTCAGCATATATCCGTGAAATGGAGAAGATCCGCACATTTTTTGAGGAAAGGACCGGGTATATTCTGCTCTATACGACAGAGGTGGTGGAAGGAGAGGAAACGATGAATGAGTAGTCGTATTAAAAATTCAGCCCGTAATATGTTGTCCGGATTTGCCTATCAGTTTATTTCACTGGTACTAAGCTTTGTATCCAGGACAGTGTTTGTTCATACGCTGGGTACGGAATATCTGGGACTGAACGGTATCTTTTCTGATGTACTAAATCTGTTGTCCATGGCAGATCTTGGCTTTAATACTACTATGGCTTACAGTTTTTATAAGCCTTTGGCGGAACATGACGAAGAGAAGCTGGCTGGATTGATCCATTTTTACAAAAAGGTCTATAATGTAATAGCAGGAGTTGTAACAGTAGTGGGAATTGCAGTGATCCCATTCCTGAAATATATCGTCAATACGGAGAAGGAGATTCCTCATCTTGAGGTATACTATCTGTTTTCACTGGCAAATGTGGTAATTTCCTATCTGTTTGTCTATAAATCCACGATACTTACTGCAGATCAGAAAAACTACAAGGTGGTTAATATTTCAATTTGGACCAGCCTGCTCAAGACAATTCTGCAGATCCTTGCACTTTTATTACTGCAAAATTATATTCTGTATCTGGCGATTGGAGTGGCAGTGCAATTTTTTAATAATCTCATGGCCTCCATAGAAGCACAGAAGCAGTATCCGTTCATTAATAGAAAAGCTGCGGTCACTGTGGATGAAGAAAAGAGTATTTTTGAAAATATGCGCTCCGTTTTTTTGTATAAGATCAGTTCCACAGTCTTCACGGCCACGGATAATATCCTGATCTCCGTGCTGGTGGGAACAGCAATGACGGGAATCTATTCTAATTATCTGATGGTGAGTAATAAACTCCTCCTGATCATCCAGATCATCTTCTCGGCGCTGACGGCCAGCATAGGCAATGTCATTGTCAGGGAGAAGAGTGGGAAGCGTTACGAAGTGTTCTGCGTAATACAATCTGTCAGCTTCATTCTCTGTGGAACTATTGTTAGCGCATTTTGCATCATGGCAAATGATTTCGTCTATGTGTGGCTGGGAAGTGACTTTACAATCAGCACAGGTGCCATTTTGGCGATGACGCTGAATACGTATCTTTCCTGTGTGCTTCAGCCGCTGTGGATCTATCGGGATGCCACCGGACTTTATGTACGCACGAAGTATGTTATGCTGGCCGGTGCGGTGCTGAACCTTGTGCTCTCGGTTCTTCTTGGAAAGGCTATGGGACTGACCGGAATCATTCTGGCATCGGCGATCGCAAGGCTGAGTACTTATTTCTGGTATGAACCGAGGCTTTTGTTCCGGGAGTATTTTGAGAAAAGTGCAGCGGGATACTATGCATCACTTTTCAAAAATGCATTACTTATGGTAGTTACGATAGGGGGACTATGGATGCTTTTATCCGGAGTGCAGGCACAAAACTGGCTGCAGTTGATCGGTAAAGGGGTTGTGATCGGGGGAATCTGCAGTGTGGTATTCTTATTGGCATATTGCCGGACAGAAGGCTTCCGGCTCATCATAAAAAAGCTGAAGAGTATTTTGCCGAAAATATAGCATGATGTAATTGGAGGAATTGGGATGCTGGAACAGCATTTGATCACAGTGATCATACCGGTGTACAAAGTAGAAGAATATTTGGAAAAGTGTGTTCAGGCGGTTTGCCGACAAACCTATAAAAACCTGGAGATCCTGTTGGTGGATGACGGATCGCCTGATCGCTGTCCGGAAATGTGTGATGCGTTCGCATTGCAGGATGATCGTATCCGAGTGATCCATAAAAAAAACGGTGGTTTATCCAGTGCCAGAAATGCTGCGCTGGATGTGGCACGAGGAGAATATATTGCATTTGTGGACAGCGATGATACAGTAGAAGCAGATATGATCGAGAGTCTCTACCGCGGAATACAGAAATACAATTGTGAGATCGCCATCTGCAATCACTATGTGGAGGAAAATGAGAGACTGGTGATGGAAATACCACCACTGGATGAAGAAAAGGTATACACTGCAGAGCAGGCACTTAAGCTTTTGTTGGGAGATATTTACATACGGAATTATGCATGGGATAAGCTTTATGCCGGAAAACTGTTCCGGGGGATCCGGTATCCGGAGGGAAGAAATTACGAGGATATTGCCACGACCTATTTGCTGTTTGACCGGGCTGAAAAAATCTGTCAGGTGCTGGAGTACGGTTATTATTACGAAAAAAGGGATAGCAGCATTTCCGCTAATCTGACGAAGGAAAAATGGTTTCATAATACCGGAAATATTGTAAAAGGAATGGAAGAAAGATATCTTTATTTCCAAAAAATGGGGAGACGGGAATTGGCAGACAGAAGTATGGTCGATCTGGAAAAATATATGGTCACGTTTCTGAATCTCAGTTTTATCCTGCATGACAAACGGGAACGCAAATATTATCGGTCTTTCCTGAAAGAACATCTGGAGGAGATCCGGCAGAATCCGCAGATTCCGGAAAAAGAGAAAAAAATAGCAAAAATATATACCATGAAAACACCTGTGGCAGCCGCATATGCGGAAGCTTCTTATCTGCGCAGAGAGAATCGGTTGTTTCAAAAAATGTTTCAGGCCATGCAACGCATAAAACAACGAATGAGAGCGGAACAGGTTAAATTTGATTTTTCATGCATGCAGGGAAAGCAAAGAAGAATTTTTATGTTTGAACTTCCCTGTTTTGACAATTTGGGGAACCTGTATGCGTTCGGTGAAGCATTCCGCCGTACTATCTTCAGGGCATTCCCTGAACAGTTTTTACTGGTATTTCCACAGACGATGTACTTTACTCCGGATGATGCCGGTCGGAAAGAACTTAAGAAGAGTCAAAAAATTTATAATCGGTGTCGTAATTTAACGCTTCTGGCCAGGGATGAACGCTCCTATTCCCTGATGAAGGACACGTTTACCTGTAACCTGTTGCCTGCGAAAGACATTGTTACCATGCTGGATGAAACGGAATATGCTGCTGGGCGGCGGGAGGGAAGTATTCTGTGTCTGCGTTCCGATAAGGAGGCAGCACTCACCGCGGAACAGAAGAGGACACTGAAGGAAATGTGTGTCCGGAATACGGGAAATGTATTGATCACAGACACAGTTACATTAACCGGGATATCCGGACAGGACAGAGAGCAGGTCTTAAGAAAAAAGTGGGAGACATTCGGAAAGCGGAGAATAGTGGTGACAGACCGGCTTCATGGCATGATTTTTTCTTTAATAACTGCGACTCCTTGTGTGGTGCTTGGAAACAATCATTTTAAAGTTCGGGAGACTTATAGAACACTGAGTGCATGTTCCTATTTGAGATATGTGGAAACGGTGGAGGAAGTACAGGGAGCCATGAAGGAGCTTTTGGCAGATGGACAGATATTTGAAAAACCTTCGTTTTCTCAAGATTTTAACAGACTGTATCGCTATATAGAGGATAGGATGAAAGAGTAGAAGCAGATTGTGGAGGAGGTGTGCCTATGGGAAAGAAAGAAAAATACCTGGCAAAACTGATACGCGCCCAGCTGAAACAGGAGGAAGTACCTTCCCTGCCGGAAGGCGTGACGGTGGATGAAATCGTGCAGATTGCGAAAAAACATCATCTGAATTACCTCCTATTGGGAGCTTTGATCCGGGTAGACAATCTTACAGAGGAAGAACGCAGCAGGCTGCGGTCTCCGTTAATGAACAGTATTTTGCGCTGCGGTGTGCAGGTGCAGGAACAGAGAGAGCTGGAAAGATTGTTTGAGGAAAAGGGGATTATCAATCAACCCATGAAAGGGGCGGTATTACGATTCTACTATCCGGCACCGCAGATGCGGGAGATGAGTGACCTCGATATTTTGTTCGCCGAACAAAACATGGGAGAGGCACAGGAGTTGTTAAAAGAACGGGGATACACTCTGTACCGTGCAGTAAAACACCATGATATTTTCCAGAAACCGCCGTTTCTGGTGATCGAGGCTCATCGTGCCATGTACGACAAGACGGTGGACCGCAATCAGTACGGTTATTTCAAAAACTTTTCCCGCACGCATACCAGAAACGGATGTACATATACACAGGACTTCGGAACGGAAGATTTTTACGTATATATGATGGCGCATGCGGCCAAGCATTTCTATCAGACCGGCTGCGGTATCAGACATCTGATCGATATCTATGTCTATCTGGAACGATTTGGCGAACAGATGGACAGAAACTATCTGGACAAAGAACTGGAACAGTGTGGTATTCTCACATTTACCGGGCACATGGAGAAACTGGCCTATCTGTGGCTGGAGGAAGAGGAGAGCAATGCACTGTATGACAATCTCTTCGCCTATCTGCTGGACAGCGGTATCTACGGCAAAGATGAGAACGGCATCTGGAATAAATTTGCCGAGGAGAAAAAGAAGGGAAAAACCGCAGGCAGACAACAACTGAAATTCTGGTATGCATTTCCCCCACTGCACTATATGGCAGAATACTATCCTTACCTGGAGGATTGTCCATGGCTGCTCCCCTGGGCATGGCTGGTCAGAGGAATCACAGGTCTGGCAAAGCATAAAGGCACCTATAAACGTCAGATGATGAATCACATTGATGAAGAACGGATCCGGACGGTACAGGATATCTATGAGAAGATGGATCTGAAGTTCCAGTCATAGAAAGGCAGAAAACGGAAATGACAATTTTGAAAAGAGGATATCGTTTTCTCAGATACAACGATCATAAATGGTTGTCTGTACAATGCTGGATTTATTCTGCCATCTATCGCCTGCAGGTGCTCTACGGTAATACAACCAGGCTGCGCGTGAAATGGGGCAGCGAGGGCGAAGAGTCTCCCGAGGAGGAGACAATCGAGCATTATCGATATGCCAAAAAGGTGGCATACTGTGTGAACCGGGTCTGCAGCAGGACGAGCTGGGAGAGCAAGTGTCTGGTGCGGGCACTTACTGCGCAGAGATTATTGAAAAACAAAGGGATTTCTTCTACAATGTATCTGGGATGTAAGCTCGAAGAAGGCAAGATGGTAGCCCATGCATGGATACGTTGCGGCAGAATGTACGTCAGCGGAGGAAACGGAGAAGATTATTCGGTAGTGGATAAGTTCCGAAAATAAGTGGAAATAAGAGAAAAATAAGTTAAGTAAGAAAACGGAGGGTAAAAGGATGGAGAAAAATGCAATCATTAAACTGAAGAAGCAATTAAATGTGACGGATCTGGCAGGAGAAAAGGTCATGATCGATTTTGAATCGGGAAAATATTTTCTGATCAAAGGAGCGGGCAATGATATCTGGGATATGCTGCAGGAGGAGATCACTCCCACGCAGATCGTGGACCGGTTACTGACCATCTATGAGGTGTCCAGAGAGGAGTGTGAAGAGTCCGTCATGAAGTTCCTGGAACAGATGAAGGGGAATGGCTTTATAGAGTAAATCCGGGGGCTGTGAGATATGGGTAAAATTAAAAAAATATGGCAGGATCGGGGAAATCAGTACCGGTATGCACAATGGTTATGGCAGTATTCCAGACCGTATCTGGGGAAAATACTTCTGGTTATGGTGTTCGGACTGTTGGAGACAATTGCATCACTGCTGATGGTTCAGATCTCCAAAGAAATCATAGACCATGCCACCTTTGGCAATGCATTTGTACGCCTGATGGTGGTCTATGTATTGTTAATGCTGGGAATGCAGGCGGTGACGGTAATTTCGTCGCTGGTATCTACCATGCTGACGGAGAGATTTTCTTTTGGCATACGGAAACAGATCTATGAGAAGATCATTCATTCCCACTGGATGGATGTGAAAAAATATCACACCGGGGATCTGATGACGAGACTTACCAGCGATGCGGGGAATGTGGCGGACGGTATTATCGGAACTATTCCAAGTATTATCCAACTGGCGGTGGAACTGCTGCTGGTATTTTTTACGCTGTTCTATTATTCGCCGATGCTGGCAATGTTCGCCCTGCTGGTAGCTCCGGTGGCAGCACTCAGCTCCTGGTGGCTTGGCAAAAAACTTCGAAAACTTCAGGTGAAGGTGCAGGAGAGTGAAGCAGCATATCGGTCTTTTTTACAGGAAAGCCTGGCAAATCTACTGATCGTAAAAGCGTTTGCCAACGAGGATTATTCCACGGAGCGTCTGACACAGCTTCGGGAGGAGAGGTTTCACTGGGTATACCGTCGGACGAAAATGGGAGTAGCCAGTTCCACAGTGATGTCACTGGCATTTCAGACCGGATATATTGTAGCATTTTGTTATGGAGCAATACAGATTTCCCGCAAGATGATCACCTACGGAACCATGTCGGTATTTTTGACACTGGTGAACCGTGTGCAGGCACCAGTCATGGGACTTGCGCAACAGATACCCAAGGTAGTGTCTATACTGGCTTCCGCGGGAAGAATCATGGAATTGCAGCAGATTCCACTGGAGATGAAAACGGACACTCAGATCCCGTCGGCCCGGATCGGCGTGGAGATAAAAGACATGACCTTTGGTTATACGGATGAGACAGTACTGGAGAATGTAAATCTGCGGATCAGTCCCGGAGAATTTGTGGCTATAATCGGAGAATCCGGTATCGGCAAGACCACACTGATCCGTATTATCATGTCCTTTATGAGTAACATCCGGGGAAATGTTACCTTTTTTAATGAAAAAGGGGATCTGGAACGGGCGAATGCCGCTACCCGGAAATTTATATCTTATGTACCCCAGGGGAATACATTGTTCAGCGGTACGGTGCGGGAGAATATCCGTATGGGGAAACTGGATGCAACAGAGGAAGAAATGTATGAGGCACTGAAATTAGCATCCGGATATGAATTTGTCATGGGACTTCCAAAGGGGATCGATACTGTGATCGGAGAGAGAGGACACGGTCTGTCCGAGGGACAGGCACAGAGGATTGCCATTGCCAGAGCCTTTTTAAGGAAAGCCCCGTTCCTGATACTGGATGAGGCGACTTCCGCATTGGATGAGAAGACAGAACTGGAAGTGTTGCAGGGGTTGAAGGAATTGTCGCCACGTCCTACCTGTCTTATCATTACCCATAGGAAAAGTATTCTGCCTTATTGTGACAGAGAACTGCAGATCGTGGACAAACAGGTGATGGAAGTGACGAAGGACTAGATACGGATGCGGTTTTTCTGCAGCATATAATAAAGAGGAAAACAATACCGGGCAAGGAAAAGCTTACCACGTGCAGACAGAGTCTCTGCATTTTGATGATAACGCTTGTAGCTGTCCCGGTATTTTTGCGCTAAATAAGAAAAGCTGTTCTGCCAATGATATTTGCGCGACTTCACGCACAATAGGGCCAGCTTGTTGGTCACATAGACAGCGTAGGCAGCGGAAAAGTCAGAAGCTTCCGGGGATGTCTGAATACGGTCGAGGGAATACAACAGTGCATCCGCATAGTCACAGCTAATATCAGAGAATCCTTCCTCCATAGTGCTGTCTTTGCGCTGACGGTAATAGTTTAAAGTCTCTTCGAGCCATACTACCTTTTGACATTGCAGTGCATAATCGGTCAGAAAAGAAATATCTTCCATTTTCTTTCCTTCCTGGAAATGGATATCGGATAGCAGACTGCGTCGGTAGAGTTTATTCCACACCCAGGTTGCAGGCCCCGTAAAGGGATCCATAAAGTGCAGAAAAAATCCGTCCCGCGATTCTATATTCTGTAAGTGATAGGTATGGCAGGCTTCCATGGAAGGCAGCACTCTGCTGTCGGAAAATATCTGTTCATGACATATCACCAGATCCGCAGATTCATGGATCATGGCGGAAAGCATGAGACGATAAAAATCCGGATGGATCAGATCGTCGGAATCGATAAAAGAGATGTAGTCACCGGTCGCAAGGGACAGTCCCACATTGCGGGCATGGGAGATGCCACCGTTGTCCGTATGCCGGACAGTGATGCGGGAATCCGTAAGGGCGAGTCTGTCACACAGAGGACCGCTGCCGTCGGTGGAACCGTCGTCAATGAGCAGAATCTGGAGATTCCGGTAGGAAGAAGCGGTAACACTTTCCACACAAGATATCAGATAATGGGCTACATTGTAGACCGGAATAATAACGCTGATGAGAGAATCCATGGATGCCTCCTGAAAAATGAAGTGACAATACAAGAGCGGGCAGAAAACAGAAAACTGTTTCCTGCCCGTTTTCTTTATTAATTCATTATCTTACGTGAGAGAATCAGTGTACGGTTACGTCACCGTCGATATCGGGGTGGGAATCAAAACCACTGGAGAAGCCTAACCAGTAGTTGCCGTTTTGATCTACGCGGATTTCATCATACTGGGAGGAGAGATTTTTACCCTGCTCAGTACAGGAAATAGATAATTCTTCAACTTCAGGTGTTTTCCATTTTTTCATAGCTCTCATATACTCCTTTTCTATCAAACTATCAATAACTGACAACTCAGACTATAACTGATTCAGGAGGGAAATACAAGAAATCTAACATCATTGATATATTTAGAGATGATTTCCGGTATCTCTTTTGTGGTGTCACGGTTCTGTGGCCTTGCGATCTTATATATGGGAAAGCTCGTTACTGCGCTTAAGAACTGCGTCATGCGGGCGGGAGTGATGCCGAGTAGGTTCAGCAGTTCTCCACGGAATAGATTATGAGTCAGGACCTGCAGCTTTTCACTGCCGGATAATTCCTCACAGGACAATTCCTCGCAGTTATCCCGGTAGATTGTAAACATGCCTGCCACGGGAAGCGGTTCCCGGCAGTAGGAGTCTGTAAGTTTTCTCCCGTATTTCTCATCGGCTTCTTGGATATAGGTATATTCACTGTCCGGATTGCGTCGCATGACATCCGCGCATACCCGCTGCCAGGGAGGTCCCGGATAGAGGATGCTCTGACCGTTTTCCGTGCGGATGGCACAGATGTCGTCGGAGGCAAACAGGATTCCCGGCTGTTTCATCAGATGCAGAGCGGTGGTGGATTTACCACTGCCGCTGGGACCCGAGATCAGATAAGCCTTATCCTTGCAGCACAGCGCACTCCCATGGATTAGAAGATAGCCACGCTGTAAAAGGAGAAAAGTGATGGCACCGGACAGAAGATAAGTCCGCATACGCACTTCGTCGAGAGAAGGATCTAACTTCCAGACGATAGCCTTTGAACCTTGTTCTACGTAGACCAGTAGTTCATCATACAATCGAAACCACATGACCTGCTCGGTGATCGAAGAAAATTTTCCCTGTCGATATTCCGTAACGACCCATTCAGGGGGCATGCCCAGGGTTAGTGTGGCATCTGGAGTGACCGGGGGCGTTAGTTCATCGGCCTCCGGAAAGCAAAGCTCACTCTCCAGCAACATGCCGTAGAGACGATAATAATACATACTCAGACCTCCTTTAGAAACAGACTGCAGGAATACAGGACATTTGCCATACGCAGATCGGAAAAGGTCAGTTCGGATGCGGAGGCCTCTTCCAGGCGGATGAGCAGGGGATCCAGTTTCCCTGGATCTATATAACGGCGTAGCGTGGGGGAATGCAGGACCTCCAGAATGTCCCTGCGGTTTTCATCCCATAGAAGCTGGCTGCGGAATGTAGAGTCAGCACTTTGTACCCCACGGCGAAAGATTTCTTTCCGGATGGAATCCGGGACGATTCCCTCCAGATATGTGCGGACCATACCCCGCTCCAAAGAACCACTGAGACTACATTCCACCGGGAGACTGCAACATAGTTCTATGATCCTTTTGTCCTTGGAGGGATCGCGGATCAATACTCCGTGGATCAGACTCATGGCTGTATCGAACATCCCAAGCTGCATTTGCGCGGTAGGATTGAAGATAAAAGACAGACGTTTTTCCCGGGAATCCATCTCGCCACCGCCGGCAGAACGCATCTGCTTCCGGTAGGCGCGGGAAATATGATAGCGTTGCATAAGTCCGGGGGCCGTCAGCGGATCTTCCGGCTTAGCAGGGAAGAGATTGCCTATCCATTCGGTCAGTATACATTTTAACATATATTTCCTCGGAATGCCGTACCGGTGACCAAAGTCTTTCATCGTCCGGAGAGCGATCCGGGGATGCCCGGAACAGAAAAGCTGATAAAATACAGACAAAGCCTTGCCCCAGGAGATCGTGGCATTACCATATTGTCCTTTTAACACGACCCGGCAGCCGTCGCGGTGAGCTTTTTCATAGATGGCATCCAGCCAGGTCAGGTTGTGACCGGACTTCATAGGATAGCCCAGAAGCGGCACCAGCCGGGAAAGCTCGGTGAAGGCATCCTGTCCTGGACAGGAGAGGAAGGCAGGTGAGATATTCGGATATTGTCTGCAGGTAGCCAGCACTCCCGCAGATTCATCCACCGGCTCCGTCCCTTCCGGTACAAAATCCCGCAAAGGCACGGAGGTATAGCTGTATAGCTGTTTGCCCATCTCTGCCAGCCGGGGAGCTGCCAGCGCAGCAATTGCGGAGGAGTCTAAACCGCTGCTTAGTGTGCATCCGGTATGTTCTGCACTGCGGAGCATGGAAGAAACGCAGGCAGAGAGTGTGTCCCGGAACAACGTCTGGTAGTGCATCGGATCTTTATGCGGCAGAGGCTTGGGAAGAGAAGTACGATCCCAGTAGATATCAAGGGAGGAAAACTCCGGTGTCCAGGTCAGGTGGCCGGCAGCAGGCATCTGGAGGATGCCTTCGTAAGGAGTCAGAGCTTCATAAAGCATCATATCTGCCGAAGTGGTGGCGAGACATGCAGCAAGCCATTTTTCGGAGACGGCTGCTGACAGAGTGTGGGCCAGAGGAACCAGTGCAGTGCTAAACAGAATACGGTCCGGCAGAATGGCATAGAACAGGCTGCGGTTTCCCATATGATCAGTATATAAATGAAGTGTGTGGGTACTTGTATGATAGATAGCAAAGGCAAACGCGCCCAGAAGATGATCACACACAGAAGTCCCCCATTTTTCCAGAGCAGCCAGAAGCAGACCACTGTCAGTAGTGTCCCCGGAGAGCAGAGGAAATTGCGAAAGAAGTTCCTCCCGGTTGTCCAGAACGACATCGGCAGTGAATAAAACCCCTTTGGTATTATCATAAAAAGGAAGAACCTCCTGAAAGGATTCTTCGGTAAAAAATTGCAGACCACAGTGAAAAGAGACTCCGGTATCAAGAGACAGTGATGAATAGCGGTCGATCGCAAAAGGCGCATAAGAAGTACGCATAGTATGTAAGGCTTCTTCCGTTTTCTCTGTGGAAGAGACAGGAACGATTCCCCAGATCGCAGACATAGATATTCCCCTTAGTTTGATAAAGCAAACAAAACCACAGGTGAAGTGCCTGTGGCTTAGTTGTTTTGTTCTGTGTTTGAGATGATTAGCTGAGCTGATCAGCAGGATCCTTGGGTTTGCCCTCAGAATTGTCCCAGCTCAGATGACCGGAAATAATACCGTCACCGATATAACCACCATCCCGGTATATACCGGTCCAGTTGTGAGCGGTTTCGTTGATGTTTAATTCTTCTACGGAAGGAGCATTCCACTTTTTCATAATTAAATACCTCACTTTTTGATAATATAATATATCAAGGACTATGGTCTTATACTATGGCAGTTTTATGTAAAAGTAAACAAATCTAACAGAAATGATAGATTTTCAGATACTTTTGTAATATATACACGAAGCACAGATACATAAAATCATCCTGGGCCTCATCCGGCAGTCCCGTACGGTAATGTGCCAGAAAGGCTTGTACAGTACCTTCGGAACAATAGTTGCAGGGAGAGGCTTCCAGTTCCTTCTCCAGAGCTGGGAGCAGTTTCTGCCAGTCCCGTTGGATCCGGAGATAGTAATCAGAATTTTGCACACCGTAGCGCATCCATTGGTCCAGCAGATCTGTAGGCAGCAGATCCCGGAAGTTCCCCCGGATCAGCCAGCGGGGAGTTCCCTGCCATGCGAAGATTTCATAGGGAAGGTGATAGCAGAAATTCACCATGCGGGAATCTCTGGTGGGATCCCGCAGGATCAGGCCATAGTGAAGTCCCATTTTGGTCTCCAACTCTCCGATATAAGTCAGAAACGGTGCGAACCAGACCCAGGAGCGATAATCCTTCTCCGTCATCGGAAACCCCGGAGTACGGGTGGGAGCATATTTCGTATGACGCGCTGCCATGGGATAGTCCGTTAAAATCTCAGAGTTCACAAAAGGGTTGTCAGTCTTTGATCCGGGGACCGTATCCGGCAGATTTTGTTGTCGGGCGGCAGCATTGTAATAGCGGATACAGGATTTCAATGCAGATCTTCGACTCTCCTTTACATGTTTTGCGTAGCGGTTAAGCCAGTACAGGAACGTCATATAGTGTTTACGATGATAGACATGACAGAGAATATTGTCAATATATCCATAGGAAACGGTACTGTTGCCAGCCTGTCCTGTTAGGAGTACTTTGCAGCCGGCTGCGGAGGCTTCCTCATAGATTTCCATAAGGTTTGGAAGGTTTGCGTAGGCCTTAAATGGAATTTCCATTATTTCCAACTCTTCCTGCAAGGCCTCCAGACAATTTTTCCCATGATTGTTCAGAAAGTGGGGTTTCATATTAGGATACATGTCCAGTATTTTTTGCACATCGGCGGTCTCATCCGTGACATGGTCCCGGTTTTTATCCGGATGAGGTGTCTCATAGGGGACGTAAGTATAGGCATACAGATTACGATGCCCCTGTTGCAGATGGGTGGCAGCCAGGGTACCGACACTGGCAGAATCCAGACCGCTGCTTAAGCAGATTCCGACTTCGCCGTTGCAGCGCAGAGCATCCCTGACACAATCACTGTATAACTGCCGGAAGGACCGGCCGTACCGGGCGGCGGAAAAGCTGCCGCAGGAAAAAGGGGATGCCTCGTCTGCCGGAGTCCAGTAGGTGTGTTCTGTAATTCCGCGTGAGGTGATCTCCAGACAGGTGCCCGGTTTTAATTTATACATTCCCCTGTAAGGAGTATCCTCGGGAGAAATATTGGGAGCAAGACCGGGAGCAGTCAAAAAGTCTTTGAAAAACAAGGGGTTTTCAGGAATCTCCGGAAATACTTGGAGAATCGCAGAACTGAGAGTGGAAAAGGACACCTGTCTTCCTGATTCGTAGTAATAGAGACAGCGGGAAGCCATCTGATCTGCCGCCAGATACAGAGTCTTCTTGGCAAAATCGTAGACCGCCAGGGAAAACAGTCCACGGAAATATTTCAGACAGGAAATCCCGAAGCGGGAGTAGGCCTGTGCCATCACGGTGCCGTCCGGAGTGGAGGCAGGAAGCTGCAGCAAGGAAAGGAGTTCTTCCCGGTTGTCTAACAGGCAGTCTGCGGTCATGAAAAAATCGGGGCTGCCGGAAGTATAGGGCAGCACCTCTGACAGAGACTCGTCTGTCAGATATTGTATTCCGCATCCCATGAAAACAGTATCTTTCTGTACGGAGGAATAACGGTCAATCTTACATTTTTTTTGAAACGGTAGCTGCATTTGTTCTTTTATATTCTGTGGTAGTGGCGCATCCCATGAAATGATTCCCCAGATTGCCGACATAAAATGACCCCCTTTTTGCGGACTTCGACAGTCGAATCAGTGCGGAAACCGACTTGTTTCGTAATATAGGATATGATAACATAGTTTTCGTAAGATATCCATGCGATTTTCAGGTGATATAGACGACGGACTCATGGAAGGATGAGAAAATGGCACAGTACAGCTACAGACTTTACGGACTGCGGATAAAGACGGATCTGGACTTCCCCCAACTGGTGGCGGAAGACGCGGAAACTGTTACAGAACCGGTTCCGGAGATCCGGATCGAAGAGGGAGAGATCCCGAAAGAAATTTTAGGGGAAACAACACGGAAATATGACTTTGGACCGGACTTTAGCTTCTTAAGCAACAGAACCATGTGGATGGTGGTGGAACAGGGCAGATTCATCAGATACCGCAGGAAGGAGGGAAGTAATCCCTTCTATCTGAAAACTTATCTGCTGGGATACGGTATGGCGATGATTGCAATGCAGAGGGGACAGCTGGCCATTCATTGCAGCGCAGTAGCAGATGAGCGTGGCGCTGTGCTGATCGCAGGAGAGAGTGGCGCCGGAAAATCCACGATCACCACAATGCTGCTTGAACAAGGGTATGAACTGATGGCAGATGATATGGCGGTAGTGGAACCGCGGACTGACCGGACTTTTGTATATCCTGCATTTCCCTATCAGAAGTTGTGCCGCAATGTAGCGGTAGAACAAGGATATGATCTGACACGATTACTTTATATTAATGAAGAAAAGGATAAATTTCTGGTGCCTTACCGGGGGGCATTTTCCACAGAAGCCAGACCGGTAAAAGCGTTCATTATGTTGGGGATTACAAAGGGTGAAAGGGTGCAGACCGGGGAAATTATGGGAATCCATAGGTTCCCGGTATATGCGGATAATCTTTTCCTGAGGCATCTGCTGCAAGAGGAGAAATATACTCCTCAGATCGGGTCAAAATGTATTGCCATGGCTACAACGGTTCCGACCTTTTATATAGCACGTCCGGCAGAAGGGGACAGCACAACGGAAGTAGCGCATATCCTGCACCAGATTCTGAAATGTCAGATACAGGGCAGCTGAATCAGGAAGCAGCAGCCTTCTCCCGGCTCGCTGGTGCAGCAGATGCTTCCTTCCAGACGCTCTACGATAGCTTTGGCGATAGAAAGCCCCAAACCGCTTCCGGTAGCGGATCCCGGGGTGCGTGAATGTGACACAGTGTAGGTCCTTCGGAAAATATGGGGAAGGGCATCTTCCGGAATGCCGGGTCCATTGTCGATGACTCTGATCTGCAGCTGCTTGCCGATGCATCCGGCTTGTAGGGTGATGCGGCTGCCGGTGCCGGAGTATTTTGCGGCGTTGGTGAAAAGATTGTCCAATACCCGGATCATTTTCTGGACATCAACAGAAAACTTACAGGAAAGATTCTCCGGAAGGTCCAATACCATGTCATGATCGTCATAGCGTTTGTCTGAAATCATATCATAAAAATATTCTTCCAGAAACGGTGCTGCCTCCAAGGTGACAAGCTCAAGTTCCCGGGATGTATCTTCTACACAGAACAGATAATACATATCCTGGATCAGATTTTCCAGTGTCTGTGTCCTGCGGTCTATCAGCTGCAGAGAAGCTATGTAATCCTCCATGGATATTTCCTGACCGGAATTCAGATAATCCAATGCACTCCGGATAGCGGTTATGGGAGCCCGCAGATCATGCGAGATATTGGAAAGCATTTCTTCCTTTTCTGACTGTACGCGCTTCAATTCTCTATTTGCTTCGGTTAACTGCCGGTTGACTTCCAGCAGCTTCTGGGAAAGACTTTCAATGGTCTCTTTTTCTACGGAAGGAGAGACAAAACTGGCTTTATTCATTCTGGGATTCCCCCTGCAATATTATTGACGATAAGAGGCAATGATAAAACGATATCCCTTGCCCCATACAGTTTCGATGTGATTAGACAGTTCATGGCTGCAATCTAATTTTTTGCGCAGTCTGCTTACATTCACCATAACTAAACGGCGATCGGCTTCCATATAAGTCCCCAATAGGGCATTGCCCAGTTCTTCAAAGGTAATATCCCGGTCGGGATGCTCCGCAAGATAGAGGAGAACCTCGTATTCCCGGTTAGCAAGTCCAAGATCCTCGCCCAGGAACAGCGCTTTGTGTGCCACCTTATCAATGGTAAGATTGCCGATGACCAAAGTGTGATTATCGGATGCCGACTTCAACTGTCCCATACGCCGGAGGAGTATATCAATGCGGGCTTTCAGCTCTCGCAGACTGTATGGCTTTACAATATAATCATCGGCACCACTGGTGAGACCGGTGATCTTATCGTCTTCGCTGCTTTTTCCGGTAAGAAACAGAATGGGAGCAGAAGTGAAAGTGCGGAGTATGTGGCACACTTCATAACCGTTCCTGTCCGGCATCATAACATCCAGCAGAATACAATCCGGAGAACATTGCTTTGCCAAACGGATCCCCTGCTCTGCGGAGGATGCGATCGATACGTCGAAGCCTTCGCCGGTCAGATATTTTTTATTGATTTCCAACACTTCACGATCATCATCTATCATCAGGATCACTGCCATGAAACACCTCCTATGTCAATGCCTTACTAAGTCGGGGGGGTTTGACCCCGACATCATTGTATCATTATCAGAGTAAAAAGTTAATATGTGGGATGAGAAAAGCTATCGCGCAGCTTGATTTTGCCGGATTCTTATAATAAAATGAATTGAGCTGTTGGATGTGGAAGAGGAAGACTATGAGAGGAGACGGGGAATTGAACAAGACAAATTCAGGGGCAAATACGAATACAACCCAGATATTATTGGATATCTTTGTGCTTGTATGCGCATTTGGAATTACGTTTTTGATAAGGGGACAGCGGCTGGATGATCAGACACAGTTGCGACTGGAGGTTCTGACGGGAGTATTTTTGCTGCTTTATCTTCTTTCCAACAAAGAAGGATATCTATACAATGTAACAATGTTTTATTATCTGGACAGAGTGCACCGAAAGATTACGAAATCCTTCGTTGTTGCCATGCTGGTGACGGGGATTCTGTTGCAGTTTGTCGCTCCGGGACAGGAGGCAAGAGAATTCTTTATTATTTATCTGATCATGGCTTATCTGTTGATCAGTATAAAAATGTTTTTTGGCAAACCGTTGATCAGAATGCTGGAAGAAGGCAGGGCACCCAGAACGGCATATGTGGGGAAAAAAGGAGAATTCAATAAATTCAGTTATTTTTTGGATAAAACATCCATACCGGTCAAAATGGTTGGTTATATTGCAATGAAGCGAGATGAGTATGAGGCGGATAAGGAAGAATATCTGGGATGCCTGGAAGAACTGGAGCAGCTGATCAGGGAGAATAATCTGGATCAGATATATATTATTCAGAAGCATGGGGAAGAACTGCCATTTACACAGCAATATGTAGATATCTGTATTGACATGGGAGTGACGGTACGCCTGGTGGTGGACTTTTATAAGAAAAGACGTGCCTATAGTTATGTGAGTACCGTGGGCACCTATCCGGTTATCACGTATCATACCATCAGCCTGAACACTTATGAAATGGCTATAAAGCGACTTATGGATATTATTGGTGGTATGGTGGGGATCCTTTTATTTTCCCCGGTTATGCTGGCGACGGCGGTTGCCATCAAACTGGATTCTCCGGGACCTGTGATCTTTAAACAGACCAGGGTGGGGCAGAATGGCAGAAATTTTAAAATCTATAAATTCCGCAGTATGTATATTGATGCGGAAGAGCGCAAAAAAGAATTGATGGCTCAAAACGAGATTGCCGGCGGTGTAATGTTCAAAATGAAGGATGATCCCCGGATCACAAAGGTAGGCAGGGTGATACGCAAGTTCAGTATTGATGAACTGCCGCAATTTTTTAATGTGGTAGGCGGATCCATGAGTCTGGTAGGTACCAGACCGCCGACACTGGATGAAGTGGAAAAATATGAGAGAAAACAATGGCGTCGCATCAGTATCAAGCCGGGAATTACCGGAATGTGGCAGGTGAACGGACGAAGCAAGATAGATAATTTTGACGATATTGTTGAGATGGATGTGGAATACATTGACAACTGGTCACTTATGTCTGACATCAAGATCATATTAAAAACGTTCATTGTTCTGCTGAAGCATGATGATGCCTATTAAAGTAATGAAATATGTATAGATAATAACAAAACAGCATAAAATATTTTTCTCAAAAGATGACCCTTTTTGGTGTGAAAGGACGTCTTAAACTGTTAGAGAGATCAGAACTCGGGGAGAATACTGATTATCGGAAAGACAGGGGAAAATATGAAGAGAGATTATGCGGAGATAAACTGGTTCGGCGTGGTGGCTGCTGGCACTCTGATCGTAACCGGTGTGATCATTGAGCCTCTTTTGGCTGTTCTGGGATTGCTGATGCTGAGTGTGGATGTTATAATCAGAGTTGTTGAACCTATGCAATATGTGCAGGAACATAAAGAACATAAGAAAGAAAAGGAAGGCAAGGCATTCTATGAAAGTCTTAGTAACAGGCGTAAAGGGCCAGTTGGGATATGATGTGGTAAATG
>ERZ1026888.594-NODE-594-length-19113-cov-12.959702_pt1 | contig 19113 bp, 9 predicted proteins | sample MGYA00380174_ERZ1026888 | MGnify/ENA primary metagenome ERZ1026888 (study PRJEB33269, sample SAMEA4719810) | human gut metagenome | biome: human-associated habitat; feature: organic feature; material: feces | place: Cameroon | collected 2013-10 ...
AAGTATTGTTTATCAATCAATTACAAAATGGACATTTTTGAGTGACGAAGTCAGGTGGCGCGACCGCCTCGACCGCGAGATGGCGGAATGAGCGAGGACTGACGGCCACCGCCCATGTTTTTGTTAAAATTCAGGTCCATGCGTTGTATTATTAGCAAAAAATACCGTATATTTGCTCACGGAATAATAAATGCAGCGTTATGACGGGGAAATACATCAATCCACATACAGATTTTGGCTTTAAGCGCTTGTTCGGCTCAGAGTTTAACAAGGAGTTGCTCATCAGCTTTCTGAACGCCATGTTTCATGGCGAACAGAACGTGCAGGACGTGACGTACCTTAACTCCGAGCAGCTGGGCGACCGCGTGGATGCCCGCCGCGCCATCTTCGACGTGTATTGCGAGAACGACAAGGGCGAGAAGTTTATTGTGGAGATGCAGAACGTTTACCAGGAGTTTTTCAAGGACCGCACCATCTACTATTCCACCTTCCCCATACGCGAGCAGGCACAGCGTGGAGGCGACTGGGACTTCCACCTGAACCCCGTGTACACCATTGGCTTGCTCAACTTCAACTTTGCCGATGGGCTTGAGAATGCCAAGCGGTGGCACCATGAGGTGAAGCTGATGGAGGTAGACACGCATGAGGTGTTCTACGACAAGCTCACCTACATTTACGTGGAGATCCCGAAGTTCGACAAAAAAGAAACCGAGCTCGTAACCATGTACGACAAGTGGATGTACGTGCTCAAGAATCTCTCCAACCTAATGCATCGCCCGGCTGCCCTGCAGGAGCGTGTGTTTACCCGTCTCTTCGAGCAGGCAGAGATATCCAAGTTCGACAAGCAGGAACTGAAATTGTATGAAGACAGCGTCAATGCCTACCGTGATATTGTGAACGCCATAAGAACGGCAGAGAAGAAAAAATTTGCGGAAGGACGAGCCGAAGGCGAGAAAGAAACGAAGGAAAGGATAGCCGCCAACCTTCTGTCGCTTGGCGTGCCTATCGAAACCATCGTGCAAGCGTCTGGATTGTCGGAAGAGGAAATTACGAACATCCAATAAGGTACAATCAACACAAGGGAGATCTTCGAGTGACAGACGGGCCACTCGGAGACCTCCTTTTCGTTGGCTTCCCATTTCGGTCTAATGGCCGATGTGGGATAATTCTTCCCATTTCGGTCTAACGGCCTATTGGGGGGCGTTGTTCTGCCCCAACGAACAGGTGCCAAGGAAGCCCGTCCGCTGGGCAGGTTCCCGATTGAACATTTGTCGCAAATTATTCTTCAAAATGATTGAGTAAACCAATTGTTTTACTTACCTTTGCAACCACAAAACAAATGTAATTTGATATTACATTATGGCTAAGACGGCCATAACAACTTAAGTTTTTTTCTAATTATTCTATTTCACGTTATGAAACATTTGAACAAGCTTCGTGTTTTATCGTTTCTCGCCATGCTGATGATCGGAGGGCTGGCCTCAACAGCATCCGCACAAAATGCAACCATCGCCGAACCCGACTCAACAGCCGCTGACCTGATGTATTTGGTCGACGCCGACAACAGCCTGAGAGCCTTGCCGCAGGAAAGCGGACAGATGGAGCACCACAAAAACAAATTGGGAAAACTGGCTTCCATCGTGGGCACAGCTGCCAATGCGGCTGGTGCGCTGGGGGGAATTGGAGCATTGGCAGGAGCAAACTCCATCAGCACCTTGAAGACAGGCATACAGGTAATGGGCACAGCCGCCAATGTGGAGAGTCTCGCCGATGCCGCCAACACGCTGGCAGGTGCCGAGGGCATGGACTTCACCTTTCCTGGCGCAGCCTCGAACCTGAAAGTGAACAACGATGGCAAGGACGTGAGGGTGCTCATTAACCTAAGAGGCAAGAAGCACGAGGACGGACTGGCGCTCTTCAAGGTGGTGCGATTCACCAAGTCGAAGAAAGACCGCCGCTTGCAGTGGTTCCAGACCAAGGCGGCGCTCATCAACACCGAGAACTCAGACAAGGCCGACAAGGCCGGTTACCTGTCGTTCGGCTACCAGAGTTATGGCGACCACAGCTCTGTCATCACAATTCCGGCAGCACAGCTTAAGGCTGGCGAATATGGTGTGTTCTACCTTGGAAACATGATTACGCCGACACTCACCAGCCTCTGTTACACATTCTCGGTGGAGTAGTTCCGCCAAGTACTTTGGTGGCGGAGCGTGCGCAAAACAAAAAGCAACATGATGGAAAACAATGTATTACGACAAGTGCCCATGGGCCTCGTCTTGGAGGGCGGTGGCTTGCGAGGCATGTTCACCAATGGCGTGCTGGATGTGTTTATGAGCCACGGCATTGGGTTCGACGCCATGGTGGGCGTGTCGGCCGGTGCGGTGTTTGGCTGCAACTACAAGTCGCGCCAGCCGGGACGGGCGCTGCGCTACAACCTGAGATACAAGGACAACGCCGACTATATGAGTTGGCGGTCGTTGGTAAAGACGGGCAACTTTGTGAATGAGCGGTTCGCCTACCACCTGCTGCCTTACGAGTACGACCCATTCGATTTCGAGGCGTTCCGCACCAATCCCATGCGGTTCTATGCCGTGTGCACCGACATCGTGTCGGGGCGACCCGTGTATCGCGAGATCACCGACGCAGATGGCAAGGGCCTCAGGTGGATGCAGGCCTCGGCGTCGATGCCAGTGTTTGCGCGCCCCGTGGAGATAGATGGGCGCCATTACCTCGACGGCGGATTGACCGACTGCATTCCGCTTAAGTTTATTCAGCGAATGGGGTACCGGCGCAACGTGGTGGTGCTGACGCAACCCCTCGACTATAGGAAGCGGCAGGCGCATGTGGGATGGGCCATGAAGATGTTTCTGGGCGATTATCCCAAGGTGGCGCAACTCATGGCCCACCGCCATGTGATGTTTAATGGCGAGTTGGACTACCTGCACGCCGAGGAGCAGAAGGGCGACACGTTCCTGATTTACCCCGACGAGAAGCTCAACATCGGCCGTCTGAGCCTCAAGGAGGACAAGATGAGGCGGGTGTATGAGGCCGGTGTGGCGAAGGCGACGGCGCTGCTTCCTCAAATCAAGCGGTTTCTTGCTGGCGAATAGGCCCAACACCCCATCGGCCTTAGGTAAGAAGCGCTGCCCGCTTTGTGGCGGGAGCGGCTTGGTGCGCGTGAGGTAAAGGCGGTGGCGACAAATATGTCGCCAAAAATGTCTTCGCTCGTTTCAGCGCAGAAGGAGGAACGGATAAGGGAGGTTGCTGGCTCGTTTCAGACTGGGAAGAGAAACGGATGAGAGAGGTTGCTGGCTCGTTTCAGACTGGGAAGAGAAACGGATGAGGGAGGTTGCGGGCTCGTTTCAGCGCAGAAGGAGAAACGGATGAGGGAGGTTGCAGGCTCGTCAAAGCGAAGGAAGGTGTGTCGGTCCCCACTCACCATGAGGAGCGGGACCGGCACACCTTCCTTATCTCTCATCGCATGCCTATGTGGCGTGCGAAGCGCTTGGGGTTAATATCTTGCGCTGAATGTGCTTACGCCGTAGGCACGGAACATCACGTCGTTCTCTTCGTCCATGAAGTCGTGGTAAATGCGCATCTTCTTGCCGTCGAAGCGCACCGTGACATCCATGTACTCGTCCACATCGTCGTCGTCGTCATCATCGTCGATATCGAACGGCTCCCACAGGCGCATGACGCCATTCTGCAGGTCCTTCCATTCCCAGAATCCCACTTCCACTTCGCCATCCTTGTAGAAGCACAGGTAGGTGCCGCAGGGCGAGAACACCAGGCGCAGGCAGTAGTCGTCCTTGTCCTCGGCCACATCGTCCTCGTCGAAGCCCATGGCGCGGCCCTCGGGTGTGATGGTTACCTCTTGCATCACGCGGCCGAGCTTTAGCCATTGCTTAGCGTAGGCAATATAGGTGTCTTCGGTGGTGAACCACAGCTCCGAGCTGTCCATACGCCATGAGCGGCAGAGCTGGCGCACGACGGGCTTCGGCTGGTAGTCGAAATCGACCGTTACGGCAACCACGATCTTCACGCCATAGCGGTTGGTGTAGATGATGGTGGTGCTGCCCGACACATGCTTGTCCTTGATCTCGATCATCGTGTTGTTGCTCAGGCTGTACACACCTTCCTTCACACGTGTGAAGGTACCGTAGATGTAGGCGCCGTTCTCTAAGTCGATCGAGCCGTTGATGTCGGTGGCGCGTGTCTTGAGCGGAGCGTCGCCGTGGCGCTTGAAGATGTTGGCGCTGCGTGTGGCGCTTGCTGCGCGCTTTGGCAACTTGCCCGCCTTGGGCGTGGTAATGAGGAAATGGCCATCGGCAAAGAGCTCGATGGATGCAAACTCCTGGTCGCCTTGTTCGCCCCAGTTGTTCACCACCAGTTTGATGGCGTCCTTGGCATTGGCTTCATCCTCGCAATCGCCGAGTTTGAATTCTGTGGGTGGTTTGGCGCCTTCGGGCACCTTCGTCTGCTTTCCGTTATCATCACTGTCGCATGCTATGAATCCAAACGATACGAGTGCGACGAGAAAAGAATAAATAATGCTTCTGGTCATAGATCTTGTAACTCTTTAGTTGTGAATAATTAATAGAATCTTTAACATTGTAACTATTCAGGCCGTATTTGTTAAAAAACGGAGGAATTGCGCTCAATTCACCTGTTAGTTGCAAAGATATGCACTATGTTTCATATTTGCAAGAAAACGCCCAAGTTTTTTTTCATGCCATCCCACATTGTCCCGCCCAAGGCCATGGGTAGCGATGGGGGAATACAAACGAATGGCGGCAATCGCTTCTGTGGGGGAGCGATTGCCGCCATTGCTTCTGAGTGTGCCTGCGGCTTACGGGTTAGGCTTGCCGCATGCGCTTTTTATTTCACAATTTGCTTGTGCCTGTTCACGATGTAAACGCCGGAGTGAAGGTGGCGCCTGCTGTCGACCTTGCGGCCTTGGAGGTCGCAGACGGTTGCCGACGGGGCGTTGTCGATTCCCACGACCTCGATGGCGTTAGGCAGGGCCTGCTTGAAGTGGACGGTGTAGGTGCCACTCTCGGGAGCGTAGAAACGGAGGAAGTTGGCGTCGGCCCATGCTTGCGGCACACGGCGTCCGTAGGTGTCTGTCCAGTAGTCCACCGCATAGCCGTCGGCAGGATAGGCGCGCAACACGATTTCCTCGCCGGCGCCATAGGTGTAGGTGTCGGGCTGACCGTTGGCGTCGGCCGTTCCCTGCTTGGCGTTGGCCGTCTTCACCGTCACGGTGCAGGGCTCGTCGGCCTTGTCGGTCACCAGGAGCGGTATGTCGTAAACCATGCGCTTCGTTTCGCTCTTAGCCGGCATGGCGTCGGTAGTGCTGTCCCATCCCGGGGCCCAGGAGCTGTCGAAGCGCAGGCGGATGCGTGTGATGCCCAGCGGCACGTCGTAGGGCAGAGTGACGGTCAGGGTGTAATTGTTCAGCGCGTCGTTGCCGGGACTGTCTTTCGCGCCATACACCTGCAACAGCTCGTTGTCGCCATCGAAATTGCCATCGCCGTTCCAATCGATGTAGGCCGAGAGACGGCAGTAGTTGAGTCCGCCAGCCGAGAGCCAGTGAAGCTTAAACAGGCTTCCTTGGGGCGCCTTGACCGTCTGTGTGGTTTGGCACAATGCCTCCGGACAGTCGGTTGTGGCGTAGATGCTCTTCTCCTCGCCGCTGTTTTGCGCCACGGTGAGCGACCGCAGGTATTGTCCGTAGGATTTCATGTCGTTGTAGTCGGCCATGTTCTCCGCGGGCGTTCCCCATTTGTCGGCAAAGAAATGGGCGGTGAAGGTCTCCGTGGCGGCGCCATAGTAGGTGTAGGGATTGTCGGTGCTCACCACGCGTCCCGAGGCGTCGGTCCAGTTGAGAAACTCGCATCCGCTGGCCGCCTTGGCGCGCAGGGTGACCTCCTTGTCGGTTGTGACCGACAGGCCCGTGGCCCCCACGATCTGCACGCTGCCCTGTTTGGCGTCGGCCGTTTGCACCGTTACGGTTCTCGGTTGGGTAATGTTGTCTTTGACGACGATGGTGAAGGCCAGTTGCGTGCCGTCGTTGAGGGTGAGCATCGCCTTCATCTTTCCACACAGCGCCTTGGCAGGAATGTCGAAGGCCGGCGCCTCCACCGTTTCGTTGGGGGCGAACGAGCCGTCGTTGTTCATGTCGATGGCCAACGTGGCCTTGGCGCCGTCGGCGAGGGTCAGGGGCAAGGCGAATGTGGTGCCGCGCAGGGCCGTGAACACGATCGACGCCGTGGCGTCGGTGGCCATGTGGCGATAGATATAATAAGGTGAGGCGTCGGCCTTGGTGAGCGTGGCGAAGTATTTGCCGAGCAATTGCGCAGCCACCTCACGGGTGTTGCCCACGGGTTGGTTCGAATAGCTCAGCGATGCGTTGTGGGCCCATTGCCAGTCGTTGGCAAACCAGTTGGGGAGGGCCGTCCCGTTGTCGCGATGGCTGAAGAACGCCTTCCAGCGAGGGTAATAGAAATCTTTCAGCATGCCGGCCCACTCACGATACGAGTAGTCGCGCAAGCCGCCGGCCTCGCTCGCCGTTTCGTTGCCCCATGTGGTGATGAGGGTGCGTGCGTTGTTGAGCTCGAGCCATTGGCGGTCGGCCTCGGTGGTTCCCTCCGCCTCGTCGGCGATGGCGCGCGCCATGGTGGTCCATCGGCCAAGCATGAAGTTTGGGTTGGTAGAGAGCAAGCGGTCGAGGTCGAGCATCAGTTGCAGGTAGGCGTCACGTCGGTTGGCGTAGGTCTTGGCGTCGCTGGCGCTGGCCGCCACTTCGTTGATCGATGCGAGGAGCTCATGGCCATAGTCGGTGAGCGCCTGGCGAGCGAAGTCGGTAAGGTCGTAACTGTAGTTGGATCCCGTGAGGTTGGCTGCGAGCAGGTTGTGGGCCGCGCCGATCATGCCCTGCGGGTTGTAGAAGATGCTGGTTCCGCCCCAGCTCGACACCCGGTCGACGGTGAGCGACGGGCGTGCGCAGAACACGGCCTCGTGAGGGCCTTGCAGTGCCGTCTCGCATCGGAGCGCCGTTTGGCTCACCTGCTTCCACGCCTTCAGCACCTGCTCGTTGGAAACGCCATATCGGGCCAAGACATAGTCTTTCAGCCACGTATCGAGAGGGGGTGTTGATGCGCGCCAAGGCAGTTCGAAGAGGGCGTCGTAGAGCACGGGCACCTGCTCGATGGCCTCGGGTGTGGCGCCAATGCCCTTCACGTTGGCGTAGGATGATTTCTGAGTGTAGAAATCGGTCATCACCTTCGACAGACGACCGAAGAGACCGGTGCGGCCTCCGAAGTTGGGCAACATACAGTAAACGGCGTCGTGGCCATTGTATTCAGCGAAATGGGTGTGGGCGTCGCTGAAGAGGTCGAGCACGATGAGCTTGCCCTTGTCCACCTGTGAGAGCACGTTGTATTGGGCGCCACTCCACTGCCAGAACTGTATGACCCACTTGGCCTTGCTGTTGGCCTTGAACATGGCCTCGCCGATGCGCTTGTAGGCCGATGCCACGTCGATGCCACTGGTGTTGGCGCCCTCGTGGAAGGGGTCCATGCTGTAGTAGGCCGATGTGCCCATCACCTCAGCGAGGCGCGCGTAATATTTCCCGGAAATGTCGGCGAACGCCTGTGTGTTGGGGTCGAGGATGTATGGCCGCACAAAACCACACCAGTTGCCTTGGTTGTTGGCCGAATAGCCCTTCTTGGCAATGTCGCTTGGCACCATACCGGCGTAGCCCGGCAGCACGGGCTGCATGCCCAATTCGCGCTCGCGGGCCAGGATCTTCTTGGCCAGCGCCTCCTGTCGCTTATACCACCAGTCAGGGTTCTTGCCGCCCCATCCCTCGAGGTTGTTCATGCCCCACCACGCCTGGAAGCAGGGCCCGGCAATAAACTGGTTGGCCTCGTCGTCGGTATATCCCAGGTCTTGTGTGAGGAGCTTCTTCCACACCACATCGAGACCCACGATCTGCAGGGGCATGTTGATGCCGTGGAGCGCCATCCAGTCGATTTCCTGCTGCCAGCGCTCCCACGTCCAGGTCGACATGGAATAAGAGAAGGTGCAATAGTTGAGATAGTAGCGGTAGCTCGTGGCCGTGGAGTGTTTCTCCTGCTTGGTGGGCACGGGCAGCTCCATCTGTGCGAGGTTGGTGGTGAGGTTGTTCCATGCGAGGTTGACATGGGCGTAATGGTTTAGGTACCAATTGATGCCGGTTGTGAGGGCCGACAGGTTGGATCCCTTGACACACGGTTTTCCGTCTTTCGAGGTCACCACGAATGCCTCGCGTATCGACGAGCCCACGGTGGGGTCTACGATGGTTACGATGCGTTCGGCTGTGCCCTCTCCGCCGATACGGTTCAAGAGGTCGCAAACCCCTTGTGGGTTCTCCACGATCTGCGCTGTCGCCTTCGTGTTGGCCATGCCAACGATGAGCAGGAACGCGACAACTAATTGCAATAGTTTGGTTTTAGAAATCATATTTGGGTTATTAGGGTAGTATCGTAGTGGGTAGGCGCCAAGGGGGGTGGGGCGACGTTGGCGCGCTGCCCGGTTCTGAAAATTTCTGCAAAGTTAACAAAAATGGGATAATGTGAGGGTGGTTGCCACAAATTATTTTATGTCATGCCACATTTTTGCTGCATTGGTCCCTGAAATGCCCGGCGAGACGTGCGTCGGGGCATAGCGATCGGCGCGGCCAATGGTTGTGATGGATGTTAAGATATTTGGTGAAAAAGTTGTGCCGGGATTTTGGGCGAAATAGAGCGCGCCATCGCCGTTTTTGCGCCCTCGGAGCGACAAAAACCCGACTTCCATTTGCCGTTAGGCATCTTTCGGGTTGCGATAGCTAAGCTTTCGAGGCGCCGAAGGTAAGCTATCGAGGTGCGAAAGACCATGTATCGAGGTGCGAAACATGCCTTTTCGCAGGGTGGAATGTGGGGTGTAGAGCGTTAAATGGGGTGCTTGAATTGTAAACACCTGAATGTTAGACGGTTACAAAAACTCGCAAGAATGGCGTATTTGGAGGCGAGTCGTGGTTCGGCGACAAAAACAATGTAGATTTGGGGGAGGGTTGTTGGGAATGTTGAGTGCGCAATGGGGCAAGTGCCATCTGCAAGGGGGGCGATGGCTTGCCTTACAATATGCGGTCGAAGATCCACAGCGGGGTGAGCAGATAATAGATCACCTTCTCATAGAGAGGGATCTTTATATTCTTGTATTGTTCTTTGAGCGGAATGTGCTTGGCTCTTACGCGGATCACAATGCCGTGCTCCTTATAGATGCGCCGGCATTCGGCCTTGAAGCGCCATCCGTGCGACATCCTATGGCCTTGAAGGGCGTGGGCGAGGTGGATCATCTCGTGAATCATCACCTCGTCGAGCGTCGCCGGCGTAAAGTCGAAACACGACGATATGGTTATGGTGGTCCTCATACGCTTTTTATTGTAATTCGTTTGTCCTGCTGCAAGTGTCATTTTCCTTACGCTCATTTTGGTAGGCATGCGCAGTTGGCCATCGAAGATCTCTTGGTTGAGCGCTCTGAAACGCTCCTTCAATAACGGTTCGGTTATTTCCATGATGTGTCGCTTTTTATTTGGTAGTGTTTCACTGAGTGTGTCTGAGGTAAGTTTGCCTTAGAAGTGATGATGCAAAGTTAATAAATAATTTTGTATTTCATATCAACAAAGCTCTTTTTGCAGCCGGACGAGGAAACAGGTCTTGCTTAAGCTGCTGATAGACAATGGTCTTTAGTTTTTTCGACTTCACGATTGCTTGACCCTTGTGGGGGGCGGCGGTTATTTCAATTTTATTCCGGCGATGTTGTATTTTTCGCCGTTCTTAATGATGTAGAGGTTGCCATCGATGAGGGGTGCTGCCAAATGCGCTAATGTGTGTGTTGCGTTAGGTTATGCTGATAATAGGTATCGCGTTCTGCTTGCAAAGCTACCACATTGTGCGGACAAAGGCCATGGGGCTGCCCAAGTTTTTTCGCTGATAGAGGCTTTTTACACGTGTCATTTCTTGGGATAATGCGTGTTAATGGCTATATTTGCAAAAGCCAAGGGATGTGCCCGCGGCTTTCGACCTAACATAAACCCCACTCGGATATGAGAATATTGCATACCGCCGACCTGCACCTCGGACAGGTAATCTACCAAAATTATGAGCGGCGCGACGAGCACCGCCATTTCTTCAACCAGCTGGCCCGTTGGTGCAGAACCTACCAGCCCGATGCGTTGCTCGTTAGCGGCGACGTGTTCGACATTCAGCAACCATCGGCCACAAGCAAGGAGGCCTTCGCCAACCAGTTTATGGAGCTGCACCGCCAATGCCCAAGCATGGCGATGGTTATCACGGCGGGAAACCACGATTCGGCTTCGCGCCTACAAACGGAACGTGAGGTGTGGCAGCTCGCCAACACGCATATCATAGGCACGGGCCCGTCGATCGTGGCGCAGGAAGGATGGGAGGAGAAATTCATCATTCGCCTGAAGACGGGATACGTTGTGGCCTTGCCACACATGATCGGCGCAAGACGCGAACAGTTGCAAGCCCTTCTCAACAAGGTGGCGCAAGAGAATGACGAAGGCAAGCCGGTGGTGATGATGGGCCATACGGCAGTGGCTGGCCTCGACGCAACGGGGCATGATTTTGAGATCGGAAAGCTCAAGACGCAGGCGCTCTCTGAGTTTGGCGAGGGCTACGACTACCTGGCCCTGGGCCACATCCATAAGCCGCAGACCATAGGCCATCAGGAGGATTGCATGAAGGAGGAGGTGAGTTATCCGGCTCCTGTGGTGAGATATTCGGGCAGCGCGCTCCACGTTAGTTGCGATGAGGTCTATCCCCATACGGTAAGCCTCGTCGATATCGACAAGCATCAGGGCACCGTGACCGTCAAGCAGCTTCGGATAGATGAGCTGCGCCATTTCCATGTGCTCCCTCACGAAGGCGCCTACCACAGTGCGGAGGAGGCCATAGCGGGCGTGGCGCAGTTTGCCAAGGATCACGCAACGGGCTATTTCCGCTTGAGGGTCGATTATGCCGTCGCGTTGCCTTCCAACTTCAATCAGATGGTTTACGACGAGCTGCTTGCCTATGGCGACGAGATACGTTATAATCCCAAGATCATTTGGGAGGGGCAGGCCGAGGAGCGCACCGACGCCATGGGCAAGCCCACGTTTGAAGTGGCTGAGTTGCAAGAGATGCAGAACCCGATGGACTTCATTGAGAAGACCAAGGACCAATATGAGCATCTCGACCTCGACATGGTGCGCAAAGCCTTTGAGGAGGTAGAGGCCGAAATTGTTCGCATGAACGAGGAGGAGCAGGCCACCAAGAAGGCCAAGGCTGAGAGAAAAAACAAGAACACAAGCATAGCGTAGGGCATTATGGAGTTGAAAAGTATATCTATCAGAAACATTGCGTCTATCGAAAAGGCAGACATCGATCTGCAACACGGACTGAACGACGCCATGACGGGTGAGCCGGCCGGCATCTTCCTGATATCGGGCGATACCGGTGCGGGCAAATCGGTCATCCTCGACGCCATATCCATGGCGTTGTATAAGACCACGCCCCGCATCTCGGGCGTTGCCAACAAGACCAACAACGAATTTAACAATGGGGAGGGCGAGAGCATCAAGGTGAACTGCATAGAGCAGTACACGCGGCTGGGCATCTCGCCCAAGGACGAGAGCTACAGCGAAGTGGTATTCGTGGGCAACGACGGTAAGGAATACCATGCCCGCCTAACGCTGGGCTTGGTGCTGGGCAACACCGACAAGGCCACTGGCCGTCGCCACATCAAGCACAGAACGTCCCAATGGGAGTACACCGTCGATGGAGGACCGTGGACGAAAGTGGAGGCCAAGACTGGCCAACCGCTCTTGGACGCCATCGGATTGTCGTTCGCGCAGTTTGGCCGCATGGCCATGTTGGCACAGGGGCAGTTCGACACATTCCTCACGGGAACCAAGGAGCAACGCGAGGCCATCCTTGAGCAACTCACCAACACCGAGAAGTTCTCCGTCTACGGCCAGGCCATCAAGAACCTTTACGACAGGGCCAAGCAGCAGTGTGACCTCGCCCAGAAGGAGCTTGACACGGAGAAGGAGCACGCCCTCAGCGCCGCCGATGTGGAGGCGTTGGAGCGCGCCCTAAAAGAGAATGCCGCCTCGCTAAACGACAAGCAGCGCGAGAGCGACAAGAACGCTCAAAGGCTTACGCTCGTGGTTGAACTGCAAAACAAAGAGCATGACGCAAAAAAGGAAGAGATGCGCAAAGAGGACCTTGAACGCGTCATGGAGAGCGACGATTTCAAGCGACAAGTGGCTTGGGTAAACGATTGGGACGACACCGACGCTGAGCGCAAGCTATTGGCCGACAAGCTCTTGGCGGAAAAGAACAAGGGCTTGGCAGAGAAAGCGTTGGCCGAAGCGAAAGAGCGGTTCGATGCGCTGTCGGCCGACTTGGTGTATCGCAAGGAACAGCTCGATGAGCAGCGGAGCGCCCATCACGCCCTCAAGCAATGGCTTGCCGACCGCCAAGACCGCGCGGACCTTTACGGCAAGGCGGGTGTGGTGGCCGACCAAATCGACCAGTTGGAAGACAAGCGGGCAAGCCTGGAAAAAGAGTCGGCGCGCCTCGCTGAGCAGGCCAACATGGCTAAGGCTCTGGAGGATAACCTCTCGAAAGCTGCGGAAGCGCTCAAGCAGGCCGAAGGGGCTGTGGACAACAAGCAGCAGGAGATCGACGGCCTTGTGAAGAAGCATGAGGCGCTCGCGCCAGGCAAGATCAACGCCGACCTGAAGGACGCCAACCAGCGCAAGGCCCACTTGGGCTTGCTGGAGCAGCGCCTTAAGAGCAGGGCCGAGGCCCAAGAGAAGCAGATGGAGCTGAAGGCAGCCATCGATTCGGACCAAAAGGCGCTCGAAACGCTGGCCGCCAACGTCGAGGCTACGCACGCCACCTATGCCCAAGCCACCCAAGAGGCTGATGCGGCCAAGGCGTTGCTGACCACCATGAAGATGGGCGTGGACGAACAGTTGAAGGAGCTCCGCAAGCGTCTGCGCGCCGAGCATGCCTCCACCTGTCCGCTCTGTGGCCAGGGCATCGACCACCTGCTGGTCGACGAGGAGTTTGAAAACATCCTCTCGCCCCTTCAGGCGAAAGAGAAGGAAGCCGCCGTCCACCTCGCCCTCGCCCAGCAGAAATGGAATGGGGCGAAGTCGGCCTACGACACGTTGAAGGGCAAACTCGCCACCCGCAAGAAAACTTTTGCAAGGGAGCAGGAGAACCTGGAAGCCACCCTACAGCAGCTCCAGAGCATGGCGGCGACCGCAAACCTCACCGTCGACGATGCCTTGGATGAGCAGATTGCGAAGGCGGCCGACGCGTTAGGCCGCACCATCGCCCAGTTGGAGGCCGCGCAGAAAGAAGCCGAATCGTTGCAGCGCCAAATCAACGGTCTGCTGGCAGACAAAAAGACGCTCGACGCGAAGAAAGCGGGGGCCGAGAAAGCCAAGAACGAAGCGGATGCGGCGCTCAACGCGAACGAGAAGGAAACGGCACGCCTGAAGTCGACGGTCGATGGCTTGAAGAACAACATTGATGAACTGAAGCGCAAGCTGTTGGCCGATCTCGCCCCATTCTATCCCCAATGGGCGGAGGATGTGGCTGCCGCCAAGAGCCAGTTGACGGCCGACGCCAACGAATATGCCCAACGGCAGGAGGCCGACAAGAAGCAATGCGCCGACATCGAGAAGGCGACGCAGTTGCTGGGCACCCTGCACAATCTACAGCAATCGGTTGGCGCGATCACTGGATGGGAGCCGGCCACCAAGAACAAGCCGTTGGCGTGTGGCGGCGACATCAGCAAGGCATGGGCCGACAGCCATGCTATGGTGAAATCGTTGAGCGACCGTCTCAAGGAGTGTGAGGCAACCATCGGTCAGGCCGCCACCAAGCTCGATAGCTATTACCGGCAGACAGGGCGAACCGAAGCCCACCTGTTGCGCCTTATTGCCCAAACGGAGGAAATACCCACCCTACGCCAAATGGTTACTAAGACCCAAGCCGACCTGAAGTCGGCCAACGACGCCCTTGGAACCGCTCGGCGGCGGGTGGCAGAGATCACGGCCAAACTGAAGGAGGACAACAACGGCGAAATGCCTTCCAAAGACGCGCTGGAGCAACGCAAAGCCGAGCTCGCCGCTTCCATCCAGACCTTGGCGTCGGAGCGGGGAATAGTGGAAAACCAACTTGCGCAGAACAAGGCCAACACGCTCAGGTTGGAGGAAAAGGAAAACAAGCTGAAGGAAGCCAAGGAGACCTTCGGCAAATGGGACAAGCTGAACCGCATCTTTGGCGGATCGCGTTTCCGCACGCTCGTTCAGACCTACATCCTCAGGCCCTTGCTCAACAACGCCAACATCTACCTGAAGCAGATTACCGACCGCTACACCCTCACCTGCAGCGAGGAGAACGAGCAGCTGTCGATCCTCGTGCTCGACCGCTACAACAAGAACCAGGTGCGAAGCATCACGGTGTTCTCGGGTGGCGAACGCTTCATGATCTCGCTGGCGTTGTCGTTGGCGCTTTCGTCGCTCAACCGTCCCGACATGAACGTGAACATCCTCTTCATCGACGAGGGCTTTGGCACGCTCGATGAGAAGAGCCTCGACTCGGTGATGGCCACCCTCGAGAAGTTGCAAGAGATAGCCGGACAGTCGAACCGACGGGTGGGCATCATCTCGCACCGAGAGGAACTGATGGAGCGCATCCCTGTGCAAATCCATGTGCAGAAGCGGGGCGAGGGAAGAAGCAGCGTGGAGATACTTAACGGCTTGGCGTAGTTCACAGAGACATAAAAACGATGGGGCGACAACGAAAAAGGGTGGATGTTACGACATGCGATGCGTAACGTCCACCCTTCTGGTTATAGGTCTATTCCATCTTTATTTAGCCATTGGCGTGAAGCGCAAGGTAAACACGTGGGCTCCGGTTGGCGTCATGTATTGGGGCAGGCACGAGTCGCCACCGCAACTACGGTTTCCGATGCCTCGCTGCCAGAAGTCGAAGTGGGCGAAGACCTGCGGGGAACGCACCAGGTCGTAGGGGTGCTTGCCGCCATAGAATACGTCGTAGTTGAACTGGGCGTCGTCGAAATGCGACAGCGAGAAGGCCACCATGCCCTCAGTGGCAATCTGCAACTGGGTGCCGTCGTTGCTGAGCGTGAGCTGGCGCAAGCCCTGGCGGTCGCCCATGGTCTGGGGCGCACTCTGCTCTTCGAACATGCCATCCACGGTGGTGGTGTAGCGGCCGAGGAGCGATCCGCGCTGGCGGTCGATGTAGTTGCTCCACGGACCCTTGGCATAATACTCCACGTTCTCGAAACCGGGCGCAAACTGCATGGTGATGCCGATACGTCGGGTTTCGGCCGACGAGTTGTTGGTGGTGACCTTCATGTCCACGGTTCCGTTGGGATAGATGGTGTAAGCAATCTGATGGGTGTCGGTACCGTTGGAAACGGCCGTTTCCACCACCACGTTCTTGCCCTGCTTCTTAGGCGCGCTCACCAATGTCTTCTTGCCGGTGAGGGCACCCTCCTCCTTGTTCTCGTTCTCGGCCACACCACCTGTGGCGCCGAGGTTGATGTTGTCGTTGGCTATGCGTCGGAAGCCGTTGAAGTCGGGTCCGGCGTTGGGCTGCACGAGTTGCGTGTTGCGATAGGTCCACTGGGCGATGGTTCCATCCTCGGCGAAGGCAATGCAGAAATCGTTGCCGGTGATGGTGTTGCCCTTCACCTTGAGCTTGCCCTTCTCCTGGATGGTGGGCAGCTGGCCGTGGCCTTTCTGCACGAAGGTGGGGTCGGCAACCGATGCGCCCGCGGCGTTGTCGGCCGAGAGCTTAAACTGCTGCTGGGCCATGGTGTAGCCCTGCTTGGCCCACGATGTGGCCTTCTTCAGAACGAGGCTGAAGGTAATGACATACTCGGCCTCCCCGTCCACAGTGGTGGTGTAGGGAATGTTGATTTGGCAGGTGTTGCCGGGCAGCACCGATGGGATGGCCACCTGGCTCTTCTCCACCGAAACGCCATTGCGGAGCACCTCGTAGCTGAGGTCGTAGACGTCGGCCAGGTTGGTGAACGCACGCTTGTTCTTCAGGGTGAGCGTGTGGTTGGCGAACGACTCGAAGTTGGCGTCTCTGTAAACATACTTCACCTCGGTGAGCTTGGCGGTCCACTCACGTCCCGGGGTGATGATGCCGTTGCTCATGAAGTCGCCCTGGAAGCCTCTGTAGCCGTGGTTCATCTTGGTGTAGTCGTAGCCCGAGGTGTAATAGTGGAGCCCCGTCTTGGGATCCTTCAGCGGAAGGCCCTCGCGAATGCGGCGCGTGTCGTAGATGCCCTGGTCCACCCAGTCCCAGATGCAGCCTCCGGTGATGCCTGTGCTCGTCTCGATGAGGTCCCAGTATTCTTGCAGGTTACCCACCGCTTGGCCCATGGCGTGGGCATACTCGCAGATGAAGTAGGGCTTGTTGTTGAGGCCGTCCATCTGCTTCTTCACCACCTCGATTCTCGGATACATGTCGGAACCGAAGTCGGAGTATTTGGCGCCGTGCTTATAGCCCTCATAGTGGACCCACGCGTCGCGGCCGGGGAGCAGCTCCTTCACCTTGTCGTAGGTGGCCTGGAAGTTGTCGCCACCGCCCGACTCGTTGCCGAGCGACCAGAACACCACGCTGGGGTGGTTGCGGTCTCTCAGCACCATGCGCTCCGTGCGGTCTACGTAAGCGTTGCGCCAGGTGGGGTTGTTGGATAGCGAATGGTTGTTGTGGCACTCCACATCGGCCTCGTTCATGCAGTAGAGTCCGTAATAGTCGAACATGGCATACATCTTAGCCTGACGGGGATAGTGGCTGGTGCGAACGGTGTTCACGTTGGCCTGCTTCATCAGCACCACGTCGCGAAGCATGGTCTCCACGTCGATGGCGTGGCCATAGAGCGGGTGGATGTCCTGTGTGTTGACACCCTTGAAGAATACGCGCTTGCCGTTTACATACACCAGTTTGCCCTTGATGGCCACATCCCTGAAACCATACTTGGTGGAGAACACCATCTCCTCCTTGCCTGCTGCCTTCTGGCGCACAACAACGGTATAGAGGTTGGGCTGCTCGGAAGACCAAGCCTTCAGGCCGGTGAGGTTGTTGAGGGTGAGGCTTATTTGCTTCTGCGCGTCGTTGGCGGTCATGGCCACCTGCGCCTCCTGCTTGGCCACCTGCTTGCCCTGGGGGTCGAGGAGCTCTATCTCGAGCGTCTTCTCAGAGCGTTCCTTGGCTGCGTTGTCGAGGGTGAGGTCCACCTTGAGGCTGCCCGACGCATAGTCGGCGTTGAGGGCCGACGTGATGTAATGGTCGGCCACGAAGGTCTTGGGCGTGGCCACGAGATACACGTCGCGGTGGATGCCTCCGAGGTGCCACATGTCCTGACCCTCGAGGTAAGAACCGTCGCACCAGCGGTAAACGCGCACCGACACGTTGTTGGCGCCCTTGCGCACGAGGTGGGTCACGTCGAATTCGGCGTCGGTGTTGGCACCCTGCGAATAGCCGGCATACTTGCCGTTCACCCACACCACGATGGCGCTGCAGGCACCGTCGAAGTGGAGAAACACGCGCTTGCCCTCGTCCCAACCCTCAGGCAGGTTGAAGTTGCGGCGATAGGAGCCCACGGGGTTCTTGTCGAAATTGTCGTTGAACGCTGTGATGAAAGGGGGCTTGTTCTCGAAGGGATAGCCCACGTTGTTGTAAACGGGCACATCGTATCCGGCCATCTCCCAGTTGAGGGGCACCTGGAGCTCTTTCCAAGAAGAAACATCGGCGTTGTCGGCCCAGAAATCGTCTTTCTCGGGCTTGCCCTGCTTCCAGTCGGCCGTGTAGCGGAACTTCCATTTCCCGTTGAGCAACAGGTAGTTGGCGCGCTTGGGCGTGAGCCAAGGGTGCTTGTAGTAGTCGTCCTGCTGCATCGAGGCCGTAGAGGCATAGGGCACAAACGTGGCGTGGGCCTTTTGCTTTCGGTCCTCAAACTTGGTCTCGTCTTCTACCCATTTGTCGGTAAAGGGGCATACGTCAGCCTTCGCTTCCACCACCTTTTTCTTCTTGGCGTGGCGGGGTTGCGCCATGGCCGATGCGCTGAAAAGGAAGGTCAGCGCGGCCGCAGCTGCCCAAATTAGATGTTTCTGTTTCATTGTATGGTTGTATGGTTAATTACTCATTTCTGCAATTGAAAATGTTAGGTTATGCGTCTCTGACGCGGGTTATTAGGAGGTACAAAGTGCTACTTTACCTTCTGTATAACGAAGAACGGGTGGCGAAATTGTGTTTCGATGTCGATTGTTTTTCATAATTGTGCGGTTTTGTCAGAACAAAGGAACAAAACCAGGCCGCTGGGGGGATGGACGTGTCAAGGAAATGACGGAACGAAAACACTACGTTTTGACTTATCAGCAGCATTGAAAACATCTTCACAAACTACACCCCAATCTACACAGTTTTTTCCGCCGAGCCGTGACTCGCCTCCAAATACGCGATTCTCACGCGTTTTTGTAACCGCCTGTCATTCAGGTGTTTACAATTTGAGCGCTTCGTTTAATACCCCACATCCCACATTCCACGCTGCGAAAAGCCATCTTTCGCACCTCGATACATGGCCTTTTGCACCTCGATCTCTTACCTTTCGCGCCTCGAAAGCTTAGCTATCGCAACCCGAAAGATGCCCAATGGCAAACGGATGTCGGGTTTTTGTCGCTCCAAGGACGCAAAAACGGCGATGGCGCGCGCTATTTAGCCCAAAATCCCGACACAACTTTTTGACCAAAAAACCATACAATAGCCAAGCGAAACGCACGACCGACGCATCTTCGAGGAACACTACTTGCATGCCATGCGTCGGCCCATTCGGCCCGCCGTGTCGTGGCAGGAGGCCGCAATGTGAGGCCATTCGTTTCCAAAATGCGCCGTTTGCGGCCGTTTTTTTGGCTCATCCGACATTTGGAGTGATTTGAAGTGCGCATCACATCTAATAGCTCTG
>ERZ1026888.595-NODE-595-length-19077-cov-19.772527_pt1 | contig 19077 bp, 18 predicted proteins | sample MGYA00380174_ERZ1026888 | MGnify/ENA primary metagenome ERZ1026888 (study PRJEB33269, sample SAMEA4719810) | human gut metagenome | biome: human-associated habitat; feature: organic feature; material: feces | place: Cameroon | collected 2013-10 ...
ATACCTCTCCGATCAGTGCAAAGTCCGGTTTTAATTCCTGTGTATAAGAGCGGAGACGTCTCATGAAATTGTGATCCAGACTATAAGCCACATCCAGACGGAGACCGTCGATATCAAATTCGTCAATCCAGTATTTCACACATTCCATCAGATAATCTACGACTGCCGGATTCTGAAGGTTTAATTTGACCAGCTCAAAATGGCCCTCCCATCCTTCATACCAGAATCCGTCATTATAGCAGCTGTTGCCGTCAAAGCTGATATGAAACCAGTCTTTGTACGGTGAATCCCATTTCTTCTCCTGTACATCTTTAAATGCCCAGAAGCCTCGTCCCACATGGTTAAATACACCATCCAGTACAATTTTTACGTTATGTTTATGCAGATCTTCACAGACCTCTTTAAAATCTTCATTCGTTCCAAGCCTGCAGTCGATCGTCTTAAAATCTCTTGTATCATATCCATGATTGTCCGATTCAAAGATCGGATTTAACAGAATTGAATCTACTCCTAATGTCTGAAGATACTCAGACCAGTCCATAAGTTTGCGGATACGAGGAACACACACACCGTCATTGTGCACCGGTGCCCCACAGAATCCGATCGGATAAATCTGATAAAAAATACTATTGTAAGCCCACATTACTCATCCATCCTTTCTGTGTCTGCCATAAACTATGCTCCGGCAGATCACTCACTGTTCTATTATACCACATTTCGTTCTTTAAAGACACAAAAGACACTGCCACTGGCAGTGCCTCTTGCATACTTCCCTATCTGAAAGACCTGCCGCTGGCAGGTTATTTCCTGTTATATATAAGTTTCTCTCCCCGCATGAATATGTAGAACCATACAAACAGCAGCACACCTTTCAGAATACTCGAAATCGTAATACTCCACCAGATCCCGTTCAGCGCAAGTGTTGTATGAACCAGTATCAGCGCAAGCGGAATCCTGAGCGTCGTAAATACAATACTGATCACAGATGGCGGCACGGTCTTTCCATACCCCGAAAATGCACCTGCCGTCGTAATCTCAAGACTCATAAAAAGCTGCGATACACCAAGGATCCGAAGATAATCCACTCCAAGCGGAATTACATCTTTTTCTGTAATAAAAATCCGGAATACCGGAGCCGGACAGCATATTAATAATAGCGTACAGAAAATCCCCCATACAAATACTACTTTTAATGCGCTGACATATCCCTGATAGATCCGTCTCTTCTTACCTGCGCCATGGTTCTGCGATGTAAATGAATTCACCGCTGCTGCAAAACCATCCGCTGTCATCCACGAAATTGATTCTATCTGTGAACCAACTTTCTGGACAGCCACCGCCGCATCTCCATATCCCGCGACCAGACGGGCAATGATCATCGATATTCCGGTAAACAGCATACTCTGAACAGACGTTGGAAAACCGATTCTGACAATTCCTTTCAGATGATGCAGATCCGGCTTCTTCAGATATCTTACATATTGAAAAAGTACGGTATCCTTCATCGCAAATATAAAAAACATAACTGTAACGATCATCTGCGCGGTTACCGTAGCAATTGCTGCACCTGTCACTCGAAGAACCGGAAATGGTCCGATTCCAAAAATCAGAACCGGATCCAGGATGATATTAACAACCAGTCCGGTCGTTGTTGCCAGAAATACCGGCCTGCTGTTACCGATTGCCGTAAATAATCCGGTATACGTCTGATTTAAAAAGGAAAACAAGACAAGACCGCAAGTAATTTCAAGATAATATATGGCATCCCGGATCACCTGTGCCTGATTCAGATGGAAAAAATGAATCAGTGGTTTTGCCCCTAATATACAGACAAGTCCATAAATAATCCCCAAAATCAACGTAAGCTGTAACGCGTTGGATGCATATTCTGCGGCCTCTTCACTATTAGATGCCCCAAGTGCATGTCCGACATTAACCTGCCCTCCCATTTTTGCAAGCGCGGCAAGTCCGTTGGAAAGCCACATATACATTCCTGCTGCCCCAACAGACGCTACCGCCGAACTTCCGATACGGCCGATCCAGATCATGTCGGTCATATTGTACGCCATCTGGATCAATGACGTCGCCATGATCGGGACAGCCAGTCTGGTAAGAGATGATAATACAGGTCCGTTTACCAAATCAATTTTCTTTTGCATGATTGGCTATACTCTTTTCAATACTTTCACGATCTCGCCCATATACATCGTATGATAATCCTTATCCGGATACCATTTCTCATCATTTTCCTTAACATCGAAACATTCTGGTTTCATATCCTGTGTATACTGAGTCTTGCATACGAAGATCAGATCTGCTTCTTCAACTGCAGTTGTTCCGTCTACCGCATATGGATGAAGACCTGCTTCTTTCCATTTATCTTCTACGTCTTTTCCTGATACAGATCCGCATACGCTTAATGCTTTTCTGTAATCTTCTGACAGGAAAGAAAGCGTGTACATACCGGTCTCATCCATGAATTTCTTCGTGTATCTCTGTGGGCGGATATATGCAGTTGCGATATTCTTTCCCCACATGATTCCGACACCACCCCAGCTTGCTGTCATGGTGTTACTCTTTTTTTCATCTCCTGCTGTTACCAGCATCCACTCTTTTGAAATCTTTGTGAATGGGTTGAATTCCAGACTTTCAATTGCTACTTCTTTAAATGCCATTTCCATATCCTCCTTATCATCTTTATGTACTCTCACAAAATTAAGTATGAAACAGTACCAAGAGTACATCTTTGCTTTTAGAATTACAGACAGTGAGTATTCACTGCCTGCAATTTTACTGTATTCTTTTATAATTATACTACTTTACTAACACTTTACGGAAGTTTTTCTTACCCTTTTTCAGGACTACGCCTTCTCCACTTAATGCTTCTCCGGCAAATGTCTGGAATACATCTGTCACCTTCTCACCATCTACAGATACTCCACCCTGCTGTACGGCACGGCGTGCTTCTGACTTAGAAGCTGTCAGTCCTGATTTTACTAACATCGTCAGGATATCGATGTTACCGTCTGTAAGGTCTTCTTCTGTCAGTTCTGTCTTTGGCATATCTGCTGCTGCACCTGTTGAGAATAATGCTCTTGCTGCCTCCTGTGCCTTCTGTGCTTCTTCTTCACCGTGAACCAGTTTTGTAAGCTCGAATGCAAGAATCTCTTTTGCTGTGTTAAGCTGTGCACCTTCCCAGCTGTCCATCTTGTCGATCTCTTCTAATGGAAGGAATGTCAGCATACGGATGCATTTTAACACGTCTGCATCTGCAACATTTCTCCAGTACTGGTAGAATTCGAATGGTGATGTCTTGTTAGGATCAAGCCATACAGCACCGCTCTGTGTCTTACCCATCTTTTTACCTTCTGAGTTCAGAAGCAGTGTGATCGTCATGGCAGAAGCGTCTTTTCCGAGTTTACGACGGATCAGTTCTGTACCTGCAAGCATGTTGCTCCACTGGTCGTCCCCGCCAAACTCAAGGTTACATCCGTATTTCTGGTATAACTCATAGAAGTCATATGCCTGCATGATCATGTAGTTGAACTCAAGAAAGCTGAGTCCTTTTTCCATTCTCTGCTTGTAGCACTCTGCTGTCAGCATACGGTTAACGGAGAAATGTGCTCCGACTTCACGTAATACTTCGATGTAGTTCAGTCCCATCAGCCAGTCAGCGTTATTAACCATCAATGCTTTTCCATCTGAGAAATCGATAAATCGACTCATCTGTTTCTTAAAGCAGTCACAGTTGTGCTGGATTGTCTCCGGTGTCATCATCTGACGCATATCTGTTCTTCCGGATGGATCACCGATCATAGCTGTTCCTCCACCGATCAGTGCGATTGGTTTGTTTCCTGCTTCCTGCAGACGTTTCATCAGGCACAGTGCCATGAAATGTCCTACGTGAAGGCTGTCTGCTGTCGGGTCAAATCCGATGTAGAATGTAGCCTTTCCATTGTTGACCAAGTCTTTGATCCTGTCTTCGTCTGTTACCTGTGCGATCAGACCTCTTGCAACGAGTTCTTCATAAATTCCCATTTTTATTCTCCTTTTATTATGTTAATGATTTACAGAATTCTCACTTTACTTCAGCTTGCAAATATGCTTTTCAGAAAGCGATTTTCCCACATAACTGGTCAAAAAAAGTCCTTATCCAATCAATATTGGATAAGGACGATATTAACCGTGGTACCACCTTATTTCGCTGATTACCTGCGTATTCAGCCTCATTCAGTCTGCGTGTTCACAGACCTTTGCACTATAACGTGTGCCCGACGTCACAGCCTACTTTCGAAAACACTCATAATTCTTATCGTGTATCATTTCGGTGTGCAGCTCCAAGACGTATTCATTCTTCACTCTTTCATGCGCCTCTCATCAACCGGCAGCTTTCTGTATGGGTGTGTGAATCACTACTTCTTCTTTTCCAAGCCTTTGTGATATCTGTATATTATTTTCCTGTCTGTGTTAAAGACTAACTGATTTGATGAACTTTGTCAAGATGATTTTTAATCTCCATCTTTTATTTTTTCAAAAAGTTGCAGCCATGCTCCTGCAATTATTTCATTTCCATATTCTGTCAGATGAATACCATCCGTTGTAACACTCTCATATCCTGCTTTTTCTGCTTTCAATATTATCATGTCCTGAAGCGCAAGAAAGTCCGCATGATATTTTTCTGCAATCTTTTTTTCGATTCTTTCTGTCTGTTTTATTCCCGGAATCCAGTTTTCATACATTCTGGGATATGGCACTATAAATGGCGACATACAGATAAGCTTTGCATCCGATTGCTCTGTAATTTCTTTCACAATGGCTTCATAACAGGCTTCAAACTGCTGTTCTTCCAGGCTCTTTCCTGTATTCATCATAACTCCGACGTCATTGCATCCTATCAGAATGCTTACGACATCCGGTCGTTTTAAAATGCATTCCTTCTCCAATATACGTTTCACTCCATGAATCGTGAATCCATCATGTCCTCGATTCATAATGTCGTACTTCTTCCTTCCGCCGTCACTGTCATTCAACTTCTCAGCCACCATATTCACATAACCGTTTCCCAGTGGATTTTCTAAAAAGCAATGACTGGCATCTGTAATACTGTCACCTAAAAATATAATCTTTTTCATCTGTCCTTAACACCAAATGGCCTTATACTATAAATTGCATGAATTATAATTCCTGTCCGTCCTTAATTACCATCTTAAGCTCCAAATTCTCGTCTAATAATACGATATTCGCTTTCTTTCCCGGTGCGATCGAACCATATGTATCTTCAATTCCAAGACTCTTAGCCGGATTGATCGTCGCACATGCAATAGCTGTCTCAAGTGGGATCTCCATCTTTTTAACTACTGTACGCAGGCAGTCAGCAAGGTTTGTTACTGATCCAGCAAGTGCTCCGTCAGATACCAGTGTCGCATGATTTCCAACTACTTTTACATCCAGACCGCCAAGTGTATACTGTCCGTCCGGCATTCCGGTTGCACGCATGCTGTCACTGATCAGGATCATGCGGTCTGCTCCCATCATCTTGAACGCTGCTCTTACCATAGATGGGTGGATATGTACACCGTCACAGATAATTTCTGCCATTACATGTGCACTGTCGGACACTGCTCCTACAACACCCGGTTCACGGTGAGTGAATGCAGGCATCGCATTAAAGAGATGTACGGCATGATTTGCTCCGGCATCGAATGCTGCTTTCGCATGTGCATAATCCGCATTGGTATGTGCAAGCGAAATGTTCACTTTATCTTTCATTGCTTCTACAAATGCAACTGCGTCCTCGCTTTCTTCCGGCGCAAGTCCTACAAACTTCACAAGTCCTTCCGAAGCATCAAGGAATCTCTGACAAATGGCCGTATCACAAGGCATGATATTTCTTTCATCCTGCGCTCCTTTTTTCACCGGGCTGATGAACGGGCCTTCCATGTTCACGCCTACAAGATCCGCTCCCTTCGGATTCTGTTCTTTTTTGTATTCTGCTGCTGTTCTTAAGATATCTTCCAGTTCTTCTACCGGAAGTGTCATCGTTGCCGGTGCGATTGTTGTAACACCCACAGAAGCCTCATATTTTGCAATATTTTCAATTGCTTCTTTGCTGTTATCGCAGAAGTCATCTCCCATACACCCGTGGAAATGCAGATCGATCAGTCCCGGAATTGCGTATGCCCCCTGTCCGTCAACGACTTCTTCCCCCAGCATATCCGGTACGTTTTCTGTCGTGTAAATGCTTTCGATCTTGTCATCGTGAACAACAATGCCGCCTGCTGTAAATTTTTTGTCTTCTGTATAGACAATTACATTTTTGATTATCATTTTATATATCCTCCATTTTATTTTTTCCCAACATACCTCTTAACATTCTAAAAACTCCTGTGCATCCCTTCTCCTTCTTCCAGTGCACGCAGTGTATTATCATGCAGAACTTCTTTTTCATATTTATCCTGTTCCAAATAGTAAGAATAGATAATATCAAGCATGACCAAAATCGGGAACTGCGGTGAGATTACATTCCCATGATTCAGGTGTCTGAGTGATGGAATCAGAACAACTTCTGTGCAGAACTGCTCGAAGTCACCCCGGTTGTTCGCCGTAAAAAGAATCGTTTTCGCACCTTTCCGATATGCTTCTTTCAGAAGAAACAAGACCTCTTCCTTGGATCCGCTGATACTGATTCCGAATACGAGGCTTCTTCTGTCCTGGAATACCGCCTGCATACGCATCATATCTCTTTCTACCAGCGAATCAATATCCACACCGATTCGCATAAAACGCAGTTCCATCTCTCTTGCTGCCAGACCGGAACTTCCAGTTCCGCACACGAACACACGCTCCGCCTGATTCAGATATCTGCTGATCCTTGCAATCTGTGCCTCATCCACCAGACTGTAAGTCTTATTCAGAAGTTCCTGATACGCATTCAGGATCATTCGCGTATTACCGGTAATGGATTCCTGCTTTTCTACAAATGTCTCTTCATACTGATAGATGAATTCTCTGTATCCGCGATATCCGCATTTCTTCGCAAATCTGGATAACGACGCTTCTGATACGAAGAGTCTCTCGGAAATGGATTTTGATGAAAAATCCACTTTCTTTCTGTTCTGTATAAAAAAATCTGCGATATTCCGTTCCACTGTCGTAAATTTATCATAATTCGATTCTATGATCGGAACGACTGATTTTACATAATATTCCATATCTTACTATTCCTGCTTCTTTATTTTATAACTCTGGACTATGCATGTCTTCCCTGGAAATGATAGAATGCTCCAAGCATACCGGCATTGTTCTGATTCTTGGCAAATGCAATCCTTGTATGCTCCCACATACTGGACACCAGATATTTTTCTACTGCTTTTTCAATCTTATCTTTTAAGAATGCTTCCTGTGCCATAATTCCACCGCCAAGTACAACAACTTCCGGATTCACCACATAGCAGATATTGGCAATTCCTTTTCCAAGTACATCCACCATCTCGTCAATTGCACGGTTACAGATCTCATCGCCTTTTTTCGCCTCTTCGAAAATGTGATATCCGCTCCAGTTTTCGGTTGGTTCTTCCTTCCACGCAGCTACTTTCTTTGTCAGGATGCTTGCTGCTCCGAGTGTCTGGAAATCACTGTCACCCATATGCATATATCCAACTTCACATGCACTGTTGCTGAATCCGTGGAACACTTCACCGTTCAGAAGGATACAGCCGCCGATTCCGGTTCCGATCGTCAGCATCACTGCTGCCTTGCTTCCTGCAGCCGCACCTGCTTTATACTCTGCAAGTCCGGCACAGTTTACATCATTTTCCACTTCACATGGAATTCCGAATCGTTCTTCTACTGTCTTTTTAAATGCCGTTCCGATATAATTCGGGATCAACGGTGCAGAATAGAAGATTTCTCCTTTTTCGATGTCCACCATACCTGCAGTAGAGATACACACACCTGCATCTGCTTCACCTTTTAACTCTTCTACGATACCGATCACTTTCTCAAGGATCGCCGGTCCGCCTTTTTGTGCTTCTGTCTTCATTTCTTTTTTTAACAGTACTTCTGCATTCTCGCTTACAATCCCATATTTGATGGCTGTGCCGCCGATATCAATACTAATATATTTTTTCATTTCTTCTTTTCCTCTTTCACTATCCTTCATTATACTCGTTAGGCCAGAAAAGGGCAAACCGTTCTTTCATGGTTTGCCCTCGACTTTTCTGATTAGATCTTTACTTTGAATATTGCCTTTTTGATGGCTTCCGGTTCCTGAACCTGAACCGCTGTTCTGTGTCCGTCACTTGGATAACAGATCAGGAAATCTCCATCTGTCAGGACTACTGAAGAATTCTTTTCTCCATCCATTGGAAGAAAATCATCTTTTTCCACAAAATCTTTTAATTCCATATTCTGAATGAAGTTCAGATCGATCTGTTCATTTCCATGGATCATTACATGGACGTCCAGATAATTTTTATGTGCTTCCCAGAAACGTTCTTCCGGTGTTGTTGTTGTATATTCTACGATATTGACAAACAGTCTGTCACCATCGATCTCATGACTTCCCTTTTCATAAGATGCAAGGTCGTGTGTCTTTGCATATTCAAAGCACTCTTTTACCTGTTCTTCTAAGAATGGGAATTCTGATAAATTATTGATATTTCCAAAAATCACGAAAATCGTCACTCCTTCTTAGTTTTTGTAAATGGTTGTGTTAGGAGCAGGTACGGAATTGTCTCCTTTTGCCTTTCTCCAGATGATACTTGCCGGGATACCAATTACCAGTGATACTACAATTGAGATGATTGAGTATGACCAGATTGATACGTGATCAGCAGGTACGAAGTATTTGATATATACCATTACTGCAGATGATGCAACGAATGCACATACTGCACCGAATGTATTTGCAACCTTTGTAAATGCTCCAAGGATAAATGTTCCGATCAGGATACCAAGTACCAGTCCCATGAATCCATTGAACCATTCGTATGCAGATTTTACTCCGCCGTTAGCCAGTACCATAGCAACTACGATTGCGAAGATACCAACGATCAGAGATACATACTGTCCGATCTTTGTCTGTTTCTCAAAGCTTAATTCTTTCTTAGAAAGTCTTGCCTGGATATCCAGTGTCCAGCTTGATGCTACAGAGTTCAGACCTGTAGAAAGTGTAGACTGTGCTGCTGCATAAATAGCTGCTAACAGAAGTCCTGTTACACCAACCGGAAGCTCAAATGCGATGTAAGATGCGAAGATCTGGTCCTGAGCTGCTGCCGGTGGAAGTGCATTCTGCTGATAGAATACGTATAATCCTGTACCGATCAGGTAGAATACTGTTGCGATGAAGATTGATAATCCTCCGTTTGCAAGCATCATTTTGTTCAGTTTCTTTGTATCAGTTGTTGTTGTAAAACGCTGTACAATATCCTGGCTTGATACGTAAGATGCCATTGTATTGAATCCGGCACCAACGATCATGATGAATACGCTGTCTTTAAAAATGTTAGCATTGAAGATCGGCTGATCTACAGCAAGGAACTTATGCTCTGTTGTCAGTGCATGTGCGATTGCTCCAAATCCACCATCTAAGTGTGCTAACAGGAAGATCAGTGCAAATGTAACACCGATCAGAAGTACAGATCCCTGGATGAAGTCTGTCCAAAGTACGGATTTAAGACCTCCTGTGTATGAGTAAATAATAGCAATGATACCCATGATAATGATCAGTAAGTTTACGCTGATTCCAGTCAGACTTCCAAGTACCATACATGGAAGGTACATGATGATTGACATACGTCCGATCTGGTAAATGATGAACATTACAGCTCCAAGTACACGAAGTCCTTTGCTTCCGAATCTCAGTTCCAGATAATGATATGCTGTATCAATATCCAGTTTGCTGTAGATTGGCAGGAAGAATTTAATCGTGATCGGGATAGCTAACAGCATACCAAGCTGTGCGAACCACATGATCCATGTTCCTGCGTATGAGTTTCCTGCTAATGACAGGAATGAAATCGGACTTAACAGTGTTGCGAAAATTGATACGGAAGTTACCCACCACGGTACAGTTCCGTCTCCTTTAAAATACTCTTTTCCTTTCATTTCTTTCTTTGCGAAATGAAGGCCGGCGAACAGTACAGCCGCGAGATAAATTACTAAAATGACTAAATCTACTACGGTAAACCCTTGCATCGTCTCTCTCCTTACAGATATTTTTCTTTCACGTATTTTTTATATAATCTTACAGATATTTAGCTTTTGCGTCGCGAACCATCTTAGCTGCTTCTTCAACGATAGCCATGTCTTCTTCTACTAATGCTGGCAGTGGCTCTCTTACTCCGCCAAGTTCCAGACCTTCGTTGATCTTTAACATAGCTTTGATCACTGCGTACATATTTCCGTGTGCAGAGCACATCTTATAGATAATCTCATCACAAGCATACTGGATTTCTCTTGCTTCTTCCATCTTTCCGGCTCTTACATACTCGTCTAATTTCAGATATAATTCCGGCATAACTCCGTATGTACCACCGATTGCTCCTTCAGCTCCGATGACACGTCCACTCATGAACTGCTCATCTGGTCCGTTGAAGATGATGTAGTCAGGACCTGCTGCCTGTTTGAACATCTGGATATCCTGTACCGGCATAGAAGAGTTCTTAACACCAATTACGTTAGGATTCTTTCTCATCTCTGCGAAAAGTCCCTGTGTAAGAGCTACTCCTGCAAGCTGTGGAATGTTGTAGATTACGAAGTCTGTGTTTGGTGCTGCTGCACTGATGTCATTCCAGTACTGAGCGATTGCATACTCTGGCAGGTGGAAGTAGATCGGTGGGATTGCTGCGATTGCATCAACTCCAAGGCTTTCTGCATGTCTTGCAAGCTCCTGGCTGTCTTTTGTGTTGTTGCATGCAACGTGTGCGATTACTGTAAGCTTTCCTTCTGCTGCTTTCATAACGTTCTCAAGGATGATCTTACGGTCTTCTACGCTCTGGTAGATACATTCTCCTGATGAACCGTTAACGTATACACCTTTTACACCTTTTTCTACGAAGTACTTTGTCAGTGCCTGTACGCCTTCCGGACTTACATTGCCTTCGTTGTCATAACATGCATAGAATGCTGGGATCACGCCTTTGTACTTTTCAAGATTTCTCATTGTTTTTTCTCCTTTTCTTTTTTGATATATTGCTTTATCTTTTTATAATGTTATCAATAAATCCTTTAGGGAATTATCTTTCCATTTCTTCCACAAATGATTTTGTGATCAGCTGTGGTCTTGTGATAATAGAACCGACAACAACGCTGTATGCTCCAAGTTCGATCACGTGTCTTGCTTTTTCCGGTGTGTTGATATTACCTTCTGCAATGACTCTGTGTTTTGCTTTTGCGACAATCTTTCTTAAGATTTCGAAATCATTTGCCTCGATCTTATCGCCCTTGCTCTGCTCTGTGTAACCAACCATTGTAGTTCCGATGAAGTCAAATCCAAGTTCATCCGCATGCAGTGCTTCTTCCACTGTAGAACAGTCTGCCATGAATAACTGATCCGGATATTTTGCTTTTACTTCTTTAAAGAACTCATCTAATGTCTTTCCGCCAGGTCTCTTTGAAATAGTAGCGTCCATAGCGATGATTTCAGGTTTTACTTCCATCAGTTCTTCGATTTCTTTCATCGTTGGTGTAATGTAGATATCACTGTCATCATAATCTCTTTTTACGATTCCGATGATCGGCAGATCAACCTGTGACTGGATCTCCTTGATATCTTCTTTTGTATTTGCACGAATTCCGCTTGCACCTCCCTGTTTTGCAGCCAGTGCCATTCTTCCCATAATGAATGAAGAATGTAAAGGTTCATTCGATAATGCCTGACAAGAAACGATTAATTTTCCTTTCAGATTTTCTACTTTCTGATTCATTGTTTTGTTCCCTCCTTCGTTCTGCAATCAGTATAATATTGTTCGATTTTATTTTCAAGTGTCTTTGTAGTTGTTGAAAGCTCTTTCATTCTTTTCAATTCCACTCTCCATTTTTCCTTATTTTTCGTCTTTCATTTTGTGCAACTTGCACAATTCCAGGTAGTTTCTTTCCAGTTTTGAAAGTAGTTTCTGTTCTTTCTATTTCACTTGAAAATTCATTTATAATGTATATACTGGTATTCAGAAACAAAAAACAATTGAATAAGGAGAGGTTATTATTATGGTAATTTATAAAGCAAAAGACTATCAGGATATGAGCCGTAAAGCAGCAAACATTATTTCTGCACAGATCATTATGAAACCAAACTGTGTACTTGGACTTGCAACCGGATCTTCACCGGTCGGTACTTATAAACAGCTGATTGAATGGTATAAGAAAGGTGATCTTGATTTTTCTCAGGTTACAAGCGTGAACCTCGATGAATATAAAGGACTCAGTCCGGAAAATGACCAGAGCTACAGATATTTCATGAACACCAATCTTTTCGATCATGTAAATATCGATAAAACACGTACTTTCGTTCCGAACGGACTGGAAGCAGATTCTGACAAAGCCTGCAGTGAATACAATGAGATCATCCGCAAACAGGGCGGCGTAGACCTTCAGCTTCTCGGTCTTGGACACAACGGACACATCGGATTCAACGAGCCAGGTGCTGCTTTTGAAAAAGAGACACACTGTGTAGATCTGACAGAAAGCACGATTGAAGCCAACAAACGTTTCTTCGAATCCGAAGATGATGTTCCAAGACAGGCCTACACAATGGGTATTAAAAATATCATGCAGGCAAAGAAGATCCTCGTAGTCGTAAGCGGAGAAGATAAAGCTGCAATCTTAAAAGAAGTATTATACGGCCCAATTACTCCGGAAGTTCCTGCTTCTATCCTTCAGCTTCACAATGATGTTACGATTGTGGCTGATGCAGCTGCACTTAGCAAAATCAATATGTAGATCACAGGACTTACCACCGTCAAGTTCTGTTGTATACTTTGGTATAAAAAAGCAGGCGTTCTATTGAAAGAATGCCTGCTTTTTTATATCTGTCTTACTGATTTGATTCCGTACTTTTGATGCGTGCGGCTTTTTTTCTGCCTGTAATAATCAGGATTGCTGATACTATCACAATTGTGCCTGCCAGAAGTTGTGATACCGGAAGTCCAACTTTCGGCAATAAAAGCTGATCTGTTCTGAGGCTTTCGATCCAGAATCTGCCAAGACCGTAGCCTAAGAGATAGATCAGGAAGACCTCTCCATCGAATTTCTTGTGTTTGCGGTATAGCAGCATAATGATCAGCACCATCAGGCACCACATGGATTCATACAGGTATGTCGGGTGAACCTGAATGTACATGACCCCTTTTACGGTCTCTGCATGATTCCACATCTTTGTAGTAATGTCTGAGCTTCTGACTGCATCTACCGGAAGTCTCATTGCAAATAAGCCATTTGTATATTCACCGAATGCTTCTCGGTTAAAAAAATTTCCCCATCTTCCAATCATCTGTCCGGTGATCAGACCAAATCCACCGGTATCAAATAAAAGAAACGGTGATATTTTTTTTATTTTTGCAAATATGAATACTACAATAATTGCAGTAATTACACCACCGTATATAGCAAGTCCTCCCTCACGGATATTAATGATGCTCTTAATGTCGTCTTTATACATATCCCAGGAGAAGATCACATAATATGCTCTTGCTCCGATAATCGAAAAGATTACTCCGTATATTGCCAGATCATAATAATCCTCTACATTCTGATGTGTGCGCTTTGCTTCCATTACTGCCAGCATGAGTCCCGCCAGGATCCCAATTCCTATGACGATCCCATAATATGCAATATCAAATCCAAATACGGTGATATGATCTCCGACAGATTTTAAATGAATTCCCAGATTCGGAAAATCAATTGTTCTGTGCATTTCTTTTTCCCTTTCCTTTTTCTTTATAGATATGACTTTCCAGATTGACAGAAAAGCCGGCACATACCATGCCAGCTTTTCTATTTATACATTTTCTTATGTGTTTTCAGCATGCTTAGTATGCTTATACATTGAAACGGAACAGCATGATGTCTCCGTCTTTTACCACATAGTCTTTTCCCTCCAGACGGATCAGACCCTTTTCTTTGGCTGCTGTGTGACTTCCGCATGCGATCAGATCATCATAAGATACAACCTCTGCACGGATGAATCCTCTTTCAAAGTCAGAATGGATCTTTCCGGCTGCCTGAGGTGCCTTTGTTCCTTCTGTGATCGTCCATGCACGGACTTCCGGCTCACCTGCTGTCAGGTAACTGATAAGTCCAAGCAGTTTATAGCTTGCTTTGATCAGTTTTTCCAGACCAGACTCTTTTAATCCAAGATCTTCCAGGAACATCTTCTTCTCATCATCATCCAGTTCTGAAATCTCTGCTTCGATCTCTGCACATACAACGAATACTTCACTCTGCTCTCCCTTGGCATACTCACGAACAGCCTGTACCCCTTCGTTATTAGCCGCATCATCTGCCAGATCGTCTTCAGATACATTTGCTGCATAGATCACTGGTTTGTAAGTCAGAAGATTGTAGCTTTCCAGCCATGCCTGTTCTTCCTCGTCATCTACTTCTTCGAATGTCTTTGCAAGCTTTCCGTCTTCGAGATGTGCTTTAACCTTATTCAGAAGTCCGAGTTCTTTTGCTGCTGATTTATCATTTCTTGCAACTTTGGAAACTTTGGAAATTCTTCTTTCCAGGATTTCAAGATCAGAGAAGATCAGCTCTAAGTTAATTGTCTCGATATCACGAAGTGGATTAATGCTTCCGTCTACGTGTACGATATTGCTGTTCTCAAAGCATCTTACTACATGTACGATTGCATCTACTTCACGGATATTGGCAAGGAACTGGTTTCCAAGTCCTTCTCCTTTTGAAGCACCTTTTACGAGTCCAGCGATATCAACGAATTCAATTGCTGCCGGGATGATTTTTTTTGTGTGATACATCTCTCCCAGTACATTTAATCTTTCATCCGGTACAGTTACAACTCCTACGTTCGGGTCGATGGTACAGAACGGGTAGTTAGCTGATTCTGCTCCGGCCTTTGTAAGTGAGTTAAACAGTGTACTCTTTCCTACGTTTGGTAATCCTACGATTCCTAATTTCATTTTTCTATTTCCTCCTGTGAATCTATCTGTTTTCTCTTTTTGGCACTCTATGTCTGATAATCTTTCCGGTAATCATTCTCATTCCGGCACTCTTATATCACAATAAAAAAGTCTTAACACAGTATTTTGTATTATACCATGCTAGGACTTTTTTGTGAATAATTTTGCTTTAAATTCTATTATGAAAATTTTATCTGTCTTTTGTCTCCATCAGGATTACAATCCCTTTCATGAAGCTGATCGTAACTTCATCTTCCTGAAACTGATTGCTTACACACAGACTGTCATAAGGAATCAGGGTATGATTATCAAGCGGATACTTTGCCCCCTTAATACTAAATCCATATACCTCTTCCCCCAACGGGAACACTGAAAAATACGGCCCATATGTTTCACCTTTCTTCAGGTGTGTCTCCCCGCCTCCGATCAGACGGATCTTATTCTGCGTATCCATAATAACGGCATCAATCCCTGCTTTAAATGGAATTGCAAGGCTCTGTACATTAGCCCAGAGATGATCAATTCGCCCTCCGGTCGCTCCAAGGATCAAGATTTCCTTAGCCCCTAGTGTCATCGCAAGTCTTATTGCAATCTCTGTATCCGATGCATCTTTTACCGGATTAAATTCACGAATAGGAACATTCGTCTCATTACGGTAATAATCACCGATTTCTTTTTTTACACTGTCGAAATCGCCAACAATATAATTCGGCAGTATCTGATGTCTGCAAAGGAACTCCATACCTCTGTCCACACCGATGACATACTGATTCTCTTCTTTTTCAAGAATCGATAATACAAATTCTTCATTCAGTTCCCCACCACTGATGATGACAATCCTCTTACTCATAACTCTTTAGTATCTCCATAAATTTTGCAGTATTTTCTCCGGCATCCCCTCTGAATACAGCGGAGCCGGCAACAATCACATTCGCTCCTGCATCCAGTACTTCTCTTACATTCTCTACATAGACGCCGCCATCTGCCTGAATATCCGTCTCCAGATTTTTTTCATTTAACATCGCACGAATCGCACGAATCTTGTCCAATGACTCTGGAATGAATTTCTGTCCTCCGAATCCAGGATGAACACACATCACCAGAATCATATCCACTTCTTCAAGATACGGTACAACTTCCTTCACATCCGTCTCCGGATTAATAGAAAGTCCTACTTTCATTCCGCATTCGCGGATCTTATTCAGCGTAGCTTTTACATCCTCACAGGCTTCTACATGTACAGTTACAGAATCAGCTCCTGCTTTCTGAAATGCTTCCACATAACGGATTGGCTCCTGAACCATCAGATGTGCATCCATGAATTGCTCTGTAGCATCATGAATCGATGCCATAACCGGCATACCGAATGAAATGCTTGGTACAAACATTCCATCCATGACATCAAAATGAATATATTCCGCTCCATTATCCTCAGTCTTTTTCATTTCCTGACCCAAAACTTTGAAATCCGCCGCCAGTATTGACGGTGCTAATACATAGTTCATCATCAGTACCTCCTCTTATTCTTCAATTCCTCATACATTTCTATATAATTCTGATAACGGATCTTATGAATCTTTCCTTCTTCCAAAGCTTCTTTTACTGCGCATCCCGGCTCATGCACATGATCACATCCATTAAACCGACACATTCCTTCATATTCCCGGAATTCCGGGAATAAATATTTCAATTCTTCTTTTTCATAATCATTGACGTACAATGAGCTAAATCCGGGTGTATCCATGATATAAGAATCCTCATCGATCGCGAATAGTTCCGAATGTCGTGTCGTATGTTTGCCACGCTCAATCTTTGTGCTGATCGCACCGGTCTCCATCTCGGCGTCCGGCTGCAGAATATTGATGATCGAAGATTTTCCTACCCCTGACGGCCCTGCAATTGCCGTCGTCTTTCCTTTTAGCAATTCACGTATTTTTTCAATTCCCCGTTCTTCTTTTGCACTTACGAATACCATTGGATAGCCACATGTTTCGTAGATTTCTTCCAGTTCTTTTATCTGAGGATCTGTTGCAATATCTTCTTTATTAAAGCATAAAACCACCGGAATTTCTTTGCTTTCCATCATGACCAGAAATCTGTCCAATAGATTAAAATGCGGATTCGGTTTTGTGATTGCAAAAACCACCAATGCCTGATCGATGTTAGCCACTGCCGGACGTATCAATTCATTCTGACGAGGCAAGATTTTTACGATATTGCCTTTCTTCTCGGATTCATCCAGAACCTCTATCTCTACATTATCTCCGACCAGAGGTTTTATCTTTTCTTTACGAAATACCCCTTTTGCTTTACATTCATAAACACCGAATTCTACTACATGAACGTAGTAGAATCCGGCAATTCCTTTTATAATTTTTCCCTGCATATCTTTTTACTGATTACCACCGTTATTTCCATCACCGGAATTCTGGCCGTTATTTCCTGAATTTCCGGAATTGTCACCATTATTTCCAGTGTTATTACTATCTTGTGATTTTGATCCAAGACTGATCACATAACTGATTGTTCCTCCTTTGGAAACTGTTCCTGAAGAAGGAGTCATGGAAATAATACATCCTTTTGCATAACTGTCACTGTATTGTGAATCAGATATATTGGTATAAAGTCCTTTTGACGATGCCCAGCTCTTCAGTGCTGATTCCTGTTGACCGACAAAACTCTGTACTTCTATCTTTTCCTCCGGTTTCGGTCCGTTACTTACGGTAATAGAAATACTCGTTCCTGCAGAAGCCTTTGTTCCAGGTTCTACTGTCTGACTGATGACCATTCCTTTTTCTACACTGTCGCTGTAATCATAAGTTACAGTTCCTACATTAAATCCGTAACTCTTGATTGTACTCTGTGCAGTTGCATCTGCCATACCTCTTACATCCGGCACTGTCTTCTTATTGCTTCCCTGACTTACCAGCATCGTAACCGTCGAACCTTTCTCAGCTTTTGTACCGGCTTCCGGTGTTGTACTGATTACTTTTCCACTTTCAACACTGTCATCATACTGGAAACTTGAAGTTACTTTAAATCCTGCCTCCTCAAGATCATTCTGTGCCTCTGTCTCACTCATACCACTGACATCCGGTATTGCCTTTTTGCTTCCAACTAGTCCTGAACTTACAACTACTTCAATCTTGGTATGTTTTGATACCTTTTCTCCGGCTTCCGGTGTCTGTTTTGAGATCTTTCCTGCCTTATACTTCTTAGACTCTTTTCTTGTCACAACCTGAATTCCGAGTCCTTTTTTATTCAGCAGTGCCTTTGCATTCTCTTCAGACATACCACGGACATCCGGTACTGTGACCTTGCCCGATTTATCTTCCTCGTCCTGAGTTGTAATTCCACCAAATGATTTGAATACGCCTGCCGCCTTACCAACAGTAAATACAAGGATCAGCACGATGATCGCCACAACTACGATTGTAAGTATCTTCATGATCTTATGCATATGCGGATTGACTTCATCTGCCCCTCTGCCACTTTCATAATTCTCATAATCTTCGTCGTTGTCATCATTTCCATACATGGTGTCTGTATCATACTCATCTGTATCATACTCTTCATCATCGTTTCCATTCCGGATATCATCCAGATCTTTGTCTGTCATGATAACGGTATCTGTCATACCACCGATTGGAGGGATCACTACAAAATCCCCATCCGGATCGACCAGTGAATGCTTCAGATCCTGAATCAGAGCCCCTGTACTTTCATATCTTCTCTCTGAACTTTTCTGCGTACATTTCAGAATGATCTGCTCCAGACTGTACGGAATATCCGGTACAAGTTCTGACGGCGGTGTAATCTCCTGCTGCAGATGCTTCATTGCAACTTCTACCGTTGTCTCCCCGTCAAATGGAACCTGACCGGTTACCATTTCGAATAAAGTTATACCAATTGAATAGATATCACTTCTCTGATCACTGAA
>ERZ1026888.596-NODE-596-length-19057-cov-35.070098_pt1 | contig 19057 bp, 10 predicted proteins | sample MGYA00380174_ERZ1026888 | MGnify/ENA primary metagenome ERZ1026888 (study PRJEB33269, sample SAMEA4719810) | human gut metagenome | biome: human-associated habitat; feature: organic feature; material: feces | place: Cameroon | collected 2013-10 ...
GTACACCATCCACGTTCAGGAAATAATAGTGGAAGCCCACTACCAATGGGTCTGATACACCATACCAGTCGCCGTCGAAATCCTTCTTCATCGGATACTTCTTGCCACAGATATCAAAGATTACCTGCTTGGCCTCTGGTGCATGAAGCTTGACGTAGGCACGGCGTTCTTTATCTACACGAGGATAGTTGGCATCTGGGATGATACCGAGCAGAGAAAGCATCATGTTGGCATAACGCTTACCCATGGTGCGATAGCTTTCTGCAATGAAATGCAAACCATCACCACGCTGCGGACACCCTTTAGAAGAAATGACATGAGCTGTAGGAATGGTCTTGGCGATATCATCAACGACAGCGATATGCTGCCAGCAACTGCCGCCCTGATCTTTCTGAACGGTCTCACCCACGAGCAAAGGAACATCTTCTGCCTTCAGATTCAAATCTTTCAGAATATCATTATATACGGTCTTTACACGGTTAGGCCAGTTGGCATCGCCATTGTTGGTTTCACCCTGATGCAGGAGGATGCCCTTGATGACACCCTGCTTCTTGGCAATCTTGGCGAGTTCGATGAGTCGGGCGTATGGATTGCCATTATAGCCTGCGGCAAACTGCTTCATCCAGTCGGGCTGCTTCTTGAGATAAGCCTTATAGGTGCGTTTGTCGAAGAGGTCGATGCTGGCTCCGCCCACGGCTACGGTGATGGTACCCACCTTCACATTCTCTGGCAGATTAGCCACCATCTTTCTGCCGAAGTAATCCACTGGGGTAAGTCCTGTAGAAGGACGTGCCTGAGGTGGAACGGCTGTATGCCACTCGCCTTTCTTCCATCCAGCCTTCTCATCATCCACGGCATACATCGCCATGAATCGAGGGTCCACACCAGTTCGGTCCTCGTCCTCAATGGCGGCATTGCCCTCCATGTTCGACTGTCCGAAGCAAAGATAAATCTGAAAGTTTGGGTCTACTGCAGCCGAAACTTTCGTCAATCCCATGAGCAAAGCTCCTAAAATCAATAGTTTCTTTTTCATTCGTATATGATTAAATTGTTTATTCGTTGCAAAATTACAAGACTTGTTTTTCTTTTTTTATTTATTCAGCACAGTCTTGGTCTTTATGCTACCATCTTTCATCTTTTGTTGGATGATATAAAGGCCTTTTGCTTGCGGACAAGGTAATTTTTGGCCTTGTAAATTGTAAAAGTTGGTAGATATAACTTCCAGGTCTTGATTCTGTGCTGTTGTTACATCTTCTATTCCTGTGGTTGGGGCGACGTATCTCATGGCGATATGGGTACCATAATAAGCATCCTTCATGTTCAAGTCGGCATCGAAGAGCAATGGGTAGCGACCATTGCGCCAGGTCATGCCATCAGTCAGTCCCCAAATCATTAGCTCATCGCAGTTTTCAGCTTCCATGGCTGTCTTGGCGATGTTGTAATAGTCTTTAGCTTGCTGTGCGCGTGCTGTCTCAGAATTGTCCATGCCGAGGTCTAGCTCTGTGATGACACACTTCAATCCGATGGCATTGAAACGGTCGAAAGTAGCTTTCAACTTTTGGATGTCAACATTTCCTGCGTCAAGATGACATTGCAAGCCGACACCAGTGATAGGGGCACCTTTTTCTTTCAAGTACTTGGCCAGATTGTAGAAGGCTTCTGCCTTGGCATTTCCCTTGAACTCTGCTCCGTAGTCGTTGAGTATCAGCTCTGCGTTTGGGTCTGCTTCATGTGCCATTCTAAATGCTTTCTCCACATAGTCGGTACCTGCATAATTCCAAATGGAAGCTGCACGGAGCTTGAATCCGTTAGGGTCTGTGCGGACGATAGACTGGTCATCGTCCAATACTTCGTTGCATACATCCCATTCTGCAACTTGACCTTTCCAATGGCCTACTACGTTGCTGATATGATTCTGCATGATGTCAAGAAGCTCTTGGCTTGTAAAGTTCCTGTCGTTCTTCTTGCCGTCTGAGCTAACCCAAGTGGAAGTCTGCTGATGCCATACCAAGGCATGTCCTCTTACTCGCATGTTGTGCTTCTTGGCAAATGCCACCATGCGGTCACCATTATAGTAGTTGAATTCACCTCTAGATGGTTCGGTGGCATCAAACTTCATCTCGTTTTCGCAGACCACCATATTGAACTGATTTTTCAGCATCTGCGTTTTGGCATCATTCTCATCGTCAATGTTTATCTTTCCGTCGTAGAGTGAAACGCAAGTGCCGATATACTTGTTGAGATTCTCTGCATACGTGCGGAGTGGCGTGGTGTTAGTTTTCTCGCCTTCGATGTCCAAATTGTTCTCGTCTGGCTTGATGTCTTCTATGTCATCGTCATCTTTTACATCACCTTGTCCGCTGTATTCCAAAGAGGTGACAGTAGCAACGAGTTGGTAGTGTGTATCGTCCAACTGGCGCTCTTCGGTTTTCCAAGTGTATTGCTTAGGGTAGCGAATGTCGAAATTCCAATCTCCTACCTTTCCATCTGCAATGATTAATGGAAGTTCGTCTCCCACCTTCAATGTAGGGTTGCTTGTCAAGTTGATGTATAGGCGAGGCATGTCTTCTGATGTGTCGAAGTCTTCTTTTCTGTTGTCATATTTGAGGTTGCCGTCCACGATGAGCTGGTCGTAGTGTGTATCGTCGTTCACTTCACATACGATTTTTGCCTTTGGATGCATGATGAGGCTGAGTTTGTTGCCTTTCACGAAGTCCTTGATGGTCAACTTGCCGATTCCCTCATCGCCTGGAGCTACTGTTCCATAGACATCTGTGTTGGAGGCGATATTGCCGATTCCACCCAGATTACCTTTCTTCATAACATAGATACCTGTGGCGCTTGGTGAGTATTGATGACCGACGCCACCTGAAAGTTTATCATCTTCCGCCTTAGTAATGTCGTTATTAATCATGACACTGCCGTTGAGGACACGGATGCCGCCTGTAATGAGGTTGTCATTGCCTGTGATGCGATAAGTGCCATTTCCTTCTTTAACAATACCTACTTTTACATTGAGGTCTGTTCCACCCATAGGCATGATTCGTCCTGCCAAAGTGGCGTCTTCGTTGTCTGCACCTACCATATAAAATCCTGAGTTCTTGGAATTATTCTTGATATATCCATACAGGAAGCTTTCTGGCTCTGTCTCTAAATGCGCAATTCGCAATCCTCTTTGACCACTCTCGCAAGCGAGTGCTGCACCTTGGCGGAGTATCACCTTACTATGAGCGAAACAACCATTGATGTTTCCTTCTAAGGCATTTTGTGCAGCATTGTCGGGAACAAATGTCTTTCCTGACATCCACACGAGTCCATAGAATCCTGCTCCTTTTTCTACTTCTTTGTATGGGTATATATTGAGCGTTCCTGAAAAGTTGTTCCAGTTTGGATGGTAGTTCTTTGCTTTTTTATCGTTGCTTCCAAGGTAGGTTCGTTCGCCGCCAGCATAGAGGTTGATGGTGCCCACTCCCTCTACAGTACTATTGAGATAGGTATATCTGGAAGTCCTGATGTCGAGAGTTTTGCCTTTTCCTACCAAGATTGGGGTTGACCATACTTTATAAGAACTTGCAGTGTTGCTCTCGCAAATATCGATCAAGTTGTTGCTGTCATCTGCCACAAAATAATCATCATATTTTCCTTTAAATGTGATGTTGTCTATATAGTATTCTGTATTGTTGTGGTGGAGTCCCATATGGAAGTCAACCTCGTTGTCGGAGGCTGTGCTGACTTTTGACAAGGCATAGGTCTTGCCTCGTTGCCATGTTCCACGGTCTCCTTGGTATGGATAGCTCTCGTCTTGGTATAGTTTGTCTTTTCCAAGATAAACGTGAAATTGCTTGTAGTCATCTGCATCGGTAGATGGACGATATAGGTCGAAAGCGACAAACTGCTTCTTATCGGTCAACTGATGACCTGCCAATTCTGGTGGTAGGGTGAGTGTCACGAAAGTTCCCCAGTCTTTCAATACGACATGAAGAACTTTGTTATTGCTGTTGGTTGGGTCAACGACAACTTCGGCTGTGGAGGTGGTGACGTTTCCTCTGTCCACATTCCACATGGTAAACTTTTGTCCGATAGGGCAATTTTCAAAGTCATAGACTACTTTTTGTGCTTCTGTTGTCAATGGAAAAGCATTGAGAAGTGTAGTCATGCATAATAGCAAGTACTTTTTTCTGTTCATTGTTTAACCTTAATTCCGCAACACTATAGTTTATAATATTTTTTAAGCACCTGAGCAACAAAAAGTTGCTCAGGATTTTGTCATGTCAAAGAATTCACTTATATTAGTGTTGCAAAAAACAAGAGAATTCGATAAATGGAAACTTCTACATATTGAACATATACACCGACAACGAAGCTTATGCCCGTGTCTTCAAAACTGACTTCGGATAATTTGAAAAATTACGAAAAAAAAACTAACTACTTCATCACAATTTTTCTACCCTTGTGAATAAAGATTCCACTTGTAGGATGGCTGACACGTACGCCCTGAAGCGTATAGTAAGCATCATCCTGCTGGGAAGGCTGGGCTACTACCGATGGCTGAGTGATGCCAGTTGACTGGTAAGCATCATTGGCAAGATAACAGCTTGGTCCCTGCCAGTTGGTGCTCCAACCCTGGATATGATTCTTAGAGAAGTCACCGTTATCAATCAAGTTCTCCGTGGTGCCATCCTTTACCAATACCAAGTCGTCGATGTCGAGATTACCCGTATATCCACCGAATACAAACTGGAAGGCATCCAATGGGAACTGGGCTGTAAACTTCCAAGTCAAGGTCTTCCAGTCACCAGCCTCAACAGGATAGGCTGCCAGATACTGCACATCATTGCTGCCACCCCACTGATTCTTATTGGTGCTGGCATTCCAGATAGGCCAAAAGCCCAAGGTCTCGCAATCGGCAGAGGTTCTCACCTTCATGGTCAACGTATAAGCCGCATCCTTCTCCAAAGCCTTAGGCAAGGTATAGATGGCCTGCTGATCCCAGAGGTTGGCACCGGCATGAGACTCATAGCGGATAAAGTAGTTGCGATTCTCCACAGGGATAACGCCCAACAACTCCAGCATCACGTCGGCATAACGCTTGCCAAACATGCGATAGCCCTCTGCCGTGAAATGGAGTCGGTCGCTCTGCAGAGGACAATCCTTGGAAGAAACGACATGGGCTGTAGGAATCGTAGCAGCAATATTGTCGATAATGGCATTATGTCCCCAGCAGGCAGCGTTCTGGTCTTTCTGTCCCAATTCCCCCACAAGCAATGGTACATCCTTGGCATCAAGTCCTAAATCGGCAAGCATATCGTTGTAGATTTTCCTTACCTTAGAAGGCCAGGTAGGATCGCAATTATTGGTCTCTCCTTGGTGCAGCAGGATGCCCTTGATAACACCCTTCTGCTGAGCCATCTTGGCGAGCTCGATAAGACGACCGTATGGATTTCCGCCATATTCCTTGGCATAATTGCGAAGCCAATCGGCTGTTTTGGCATCATTAAGATAAGCCTGATACTTATCCTTATCAAAGAGGTCGATGCTGGCACCACCCACGGCTACGGTAATCGTGCCCACCTTCGCTTCTTCTGGAAGATTATCCACCATCTTTCTGCCGAAATAATCCACTACCGACAATCGGGTATAAGGACGAGCCTGAGGCGGAACGGCGGTATGCCAGAGTCCCATGGTCCAGCCAGCCTGCGCATTATCCAGGGTGTACATTGCCATGAATCTCGGGTTCACCCCAGTCTTATCCTGCGCTTCGATGGCGGCATTACCCTCCATGTTCGACTGTCCGAAGCAGAGGTAAATCTGAAAGTTTGGGTCGGGAGCGGAAGCCTGATTCAGCTGATGGCGCTTGAAGAAGGTCCAGAGTTCCTTGGTAGAGTTCACACCGTTTGCTTCGTTGGAATGCCAGTGGCCCTTGCCGTCGATGGCAATCAGGTTCACCTCTACTCCGTCGTTCACATTATTATATATAGTACGTGTAGCTGTGGGACCTGTGCTGCTGGCAGGATAAGGACGGATTACCTGCGGATTGCTTGCATCGCAACCTTCGTAGGCAGCCCACTTCTTTACATATTCCTCAATGCTAGGATAGCCACCAGCCATGTGAGAAGGGTCGCCCGTATATTTGAACACGTCATCGCCCGTACCATGGATATGCATGATAGACACCTTGCGGTTTGCCTTAGGCTGCTTGCCGATGTCCACACCGCTTACTGGTCCGAAAGCGGCAATCTTATCGCCAAGCGTTTCCAGACAGTGGTAACCCAGCCAACTGCCCATGGAGAAGCCCGAGAGATAGATGCGGTTCTTATCCACATTGTGCTTCAGCTCCATATCCTTCATGATAGCCTCCACAAACTTCACATCACCCGTACCGCCGGTATCCCACATTCTGTTATTACCCAACGGATAGGTAACGATAAAACCCTCGGTATCAGCCAGCGCATTCCATTGCGTCTGCTTCTGCTGGTACTCCGGGTCCTGATTAAAACCATGCAGGGAGATTACCAAGGCTGGTGATTTCTCCACATTCTTAGGAACATAAGTGAGGGTCTTGCGAATAGAAGTCCCCACTTTAATCTCTTCCCAAGTCTGTGCCGCCATCTGGAGGCACAGAACCATGAGGAGAGATGCAAGCATTGAAAGTCGTTTCATCTGTTACTTGATAACCATCTTTTTACCATCCTTGATCACGATGCCCTTGTAGCCCTTGGCTACCTGCTGACCGGCAAGATTGAAAGCCTTGCCATCCTGCAGCTTGACATTCTCGATATTAGAGATGCCTGTGGTTGTAGTAATCAACCAGGCACCGAGCACAGAAACCTTTGCAGGATTCTTGTCAGGGTCGGTATATTGGATACCCATAGTCTTGATGACAGCACCTTCCTTGGTAGTGAAGGTAGTCTCATCGCTGCCGTTGAATGAAGGCCACTCAGAACCCTCCTCGTAATCTACACACATTTGGACATTTGGAGTTGGCTCTGCCAATTTCACTTTCACGGTAACATCGCTCTTGCCAGCCAAACCGTTGATGGCGAGCTGCTGCCACTGAGAATTAAAAGATACCACACCCTTGTAAGAAACAGTATTATCTGTACCAGCCCAACCTGTAAAGGAGGCATCAACCTTCTTTTCTGTACCATCAGCAGCAACCAGAATCATCTTCTTCACCTTCAGGTTCACTTCCTCAGCATCTGTATGCTGCACGGATACACCTACGATGTAAGGATGCTCAGCATCGAAAGCAAGTTCAAACTTCTTGGTTGCTCCATCACCCACAGCTCTTCCGTAGGCAGGAGTTGCATCGCCTTCGGCATCAGCAGAAGCCTTCCAGGTATAGTTCACCTGGCAGTTGGCAGGAAGCGGCTCTTCGAACTCGAGAATAAACTTTGGATAATCTGCAGAGTTGACGTTGCAGGCAAACTCTGCTGCACCCCACTGCTTGGAGATAGTGAAGTCATAAACATCAGCATCGCCGGCAAAACCTGCATTCCAACCACCACCCAAAACAAGAGGAGTCTCTGTCTGAGCATTCACACTTACAGCCATCAGGGCTGCTGCCATCAAAGTAAAAATCTTTTTCATACGTTTCTGATTTTAAGTTTATTGATAATAATTGTTCATTCCGGGAACGAGAAATGATTCTCATTTCCGCTTGCAAAAGTAACAGAAAAGACTGAAAAAGACCTTGCGTGGTGTAACAAATACTTTGTGAGAAGCACCAAATAGATTTGATAGCCAACATTATAACGAAAATGATACACCATCAAACCTATTTGAAGAGGAAATCAGGAAAAGTCAAATAAACGAATATTCCAGATTCCCCAAATGTTTTTGCCCAAAATGTTCCAGATTCCCCAAATGTTTGGTCAAAACAGAGGAAAAATATACAGATTTAACAACATCATTACGTTTGAGCAGCGTTTACACAATTTATGGAATATTCCCTCATAAAAGTATAGTAAGAAACGAGAAAAACAACAAACAAACGTTAAAAACAACATTTAAACGTGCGGAATGTGTTTTTTTTAATCACCTTCCGCACGTTTAAGCAATATTTTTAGTAATTTTGCAGCGCATTCCCTCATAAAAATGTATGGATAGCAAGCTGATTCCCTCATAAAAATGTAGGGAAAGCAACAATATTCCCTCATAAAAATGTAAACAGCATGAAAAGAGAAATATATAACAAACTAAAAGAGTGGAAGTTATCTAGCAATAGAAAACCACTCATTATGTACGGAGCAAGACAAGTAGGCAAGACGTACATCATCAAAGAGTTTGGAAACCATGAATTTGAAAACATGGTTTACATCAACTGTTACAAAAACAAGATGATGGAAAAACTTTTTGAAGGGGATGCCAACCCAGATCGCCTATTGATAGGACTTTCCGCTTTTGCCAAACAAGACATCACGCCAGGCAAGACTCTTGTGTTCCTCGACGAAATACAAGAGATACCTCCCGTATTGTCTTCGCTAAAATATTTCTGCGAGAACAAGCCCGAACTACACATCATCGTAGCAGGCTCACTTCTGGGTGTCATGAACATGAAGGGAGAATCTTTTCCCGTAGGCAAAGTAGACATCATGCATCTCTACCCCATGACTTACGAAGAGTACCTACTTGCCAATGATGAAAAGCAGCTCTTAGACATCCTTCAAAATGGAGATAAAGAACTCATTGATACCTTCGCTACAAGATACATCGAGTATCTCAGGCAATATTATTTCGTAGGTGGCATGCCCGAAGCCGTATTGCAATTCACACAGCATCATAACCCTGTAGCCACAAGGCAAATACAACAGAACATCTTGGCTGCATACGAAGCCGACATCAGCAAACATACTGCAGAGCAAACTCAAAGAGTGAGAATGGTCTGGGAATCCATACCTGCTCAGTTGGCAAAGGAGAACAAAAAGTTCATCTATGGCGCAGTGAGAAAGGGAGCAAGAGCCAAAGACTTTGAGATAGCGATACAATGGCTCATAGACGCAGGACTCGTACACAAGGTAGAGCGAACTAGAGATGTCAAAGTGCCTTTGAAATTCTATGCCGACATAGACGCATTCAAGCTATATTTGCTAGATATAGGTCTCTTAGGAGCACTTACACAGACCCCATCCGACCAGATTCTCATAGGCGACAACGTATTCAGCGAATACAAGGGAGCATTCACCGAGAACTTTGTCCTCCAACAACTGAAAACACTGGTCAATCTACCTATATATTATTATAGCAAGGACAATTCCACCCAAGAAGTAGACTTCATAGCCCAGGCTGGCAGCAAAATATTGCCAATAGAGGTAAAGGCAGAAGATAATGTAAAAGCCAAGTCATTGGCAGCATTCATAACCCACGATTTCGCTTCCTATCACCTGAAAGGCATCCGCTTCTCCATGTTAGGCTTCAGAGAGCAAGACTGGATGGAAAACGTTCCCCTCTATGCAGCCAGAGCCTATGTGAAAGATTTTGGCACGAAAACGCACTTTTTCTCGAAAAAAAAGTGAGAAAAAGTGCGTTTTCGTGCCATTTTAAGTAAAAAGGTCGGTCGTGTCTTCACGACACAACCGACCTTAACGACTAACATCATTTCGGTTAATCCTTTATATGATAAAACCTAATAATCTACTTACAAGACTTATCCCCCAATTGGTGGAACTATCGGCTTGACAAATCCTTCAATAAATACAAAACTGACATTTCGAGACATTATAGGATGACCAGTAGACTCATCTATTATGCTTATAGAAATCTCAAGAACATCAGTATTTCCATTCTGACCTATATATGCAAAATTTGTCTCAGGTTGTACTTGAAGAACCTCATCACCATTGCCTCTTAAGATTGTCCAAGAATAATGGTAACCACTTGGCAAAGCTTTCATTTGAACGCCAATCGCACATGCTATTTTGGGAAATCCATTATCTTCTAACAATTCATATGCATTTGGATACGCACTAGTAGTATAGCTACCCTTTAGATACGAATAATCTACTTCATTATCAGCAATCGATGCAGCCATAGACATACAAGATAGAACAATTGCCACTAAAGTCAATAAAAATTTCTTCATTGTTAGTTACATTTTAAATTTATTTTTTTATTCTACAGCATTTCCCCCTTTTACGGAAGAAGCAAGACCATCAGCAAAACCACCATAAGCAGGCTTGCGCTGATAGTTGAGGTTCCAAAGACCTACAGGCTGTCCACCGCGCCAGCTGCTATTTGCTGGTGAATCGGTGAGACACCACTGACAGATGCCATACTGCTGGGCAGGAGGAACAATAGCGAAATACTGCTCGATAATCCACTTGTAGTATTCAGCCATAGCCTTTTCCTTAGCCACACGCTCATCAATAGGGAGCTTCTCCAACTGAGCAGTAGTCACATCATTGCCATCAGCATCTACATAACCCATATCAAGTTCTGAGATACGAACGAGTTTGCCGGTCTCTGCCATGATCTTGAGCATGTTCTGGATGCCCTTCTTCTTGCTTTCCAGAGTCTGTGGATTCTCGTAGTAACTGATGTGCATCTGCGATCCGATACCATCAATCTTGGTGTTATAGCCGAGTTCCTTACCCTTCTTTTCCCAAACGCCAATCCAGTAAACAAGAGACTTCACCTTCTGGTTGTTGTCCCAATCAGACTCCAGGTTGTAATCGTTGATGAAGAGTTTGAGGTCGGCAGGGTTTGTACCCTCTACCGCAGCATAAGCATCACGTGCCGCCTTCTCTACGATAGGACCATACATCTCTGGTGTGAAGTAATCCTGCCAGAAGAAATCATTCTCAGAATTTTCACCTGCTGTCTGGAGAGCATAGAATCCATTCACGTTGCCACCACCTGAGATAGCCTCGTTGATGAGATCCCAAGCCTTCACCTTGCCTCCTGTAGCCTGCATCATGCCGCTTACCCATTTGTTCATTGCCCAGGTAAGGGTATCAGACTTCTCCTGAGGAGTGAGAGGAATAGAATTTGCAGACTTCGTGTAGTAAACTTCAAAGTCATCAATATAGAGGGTACCCGCATATTTACCGATACTCAGCAGCAGGCGCAAGGCATTGTCACCATTACACATGGTAGCAACATCCACTTCCTTCCAATCAGTTGTAACCTTGATGGTAGGGAAGTTACCACATCCCTTGTATCCGTCAGGATTCTGGAATGCTGCGCTAAATTCGCCGGCTACAGAACCCTTGATTTTCATCTTCAAGTGATAGGTTTTACCATTCTCGAAAGTGAAACCTGGCTCATAGTTAATCTGTGCATTCCAGTCATTATCCTTGGCAGCGTTGTTACCAACCTCACAAACACCATTTACAATCTTTGGCGCATTATCCATACCCCATCCGCCGAGGTTCTGACCATCATCAAAGGTAAGATGCCCAACACTTACAGGGATTTCAACCACTTGACTTTCGGCCACCTCTTGAATTGTGGAAGTTACAGCATGCCAAGAATATGGCTTATTACAAGGAACGTCGTCTCCTTTTATGTCACCATTTACGATCAAATTATTGGTAGAACCTTCTTCACAAAGACTCAAAGACTTGATGTCCAGTTCACCGCCCAGTTTACCTGCAGCAAAAACAAAGTTCTCATAATTGGCTGCCGGAGTAAATTCAACGGTATATTCATTCCATTGAGTACCTACTGAAATCGAGCCTAAACCTGCATCACCTGGAGCACCCCATAGAATTAAGTCAAAAGGAGCTGTAGCTTTTGCATTCATTGTGAAGACATACTTTTTCCCTTGAGATAAATGAGCAGGGAAATATAATTGAGCATCCCAATGACCACCAGCTTTTGCATTCTTAATGACCAAGCAACGTGTGACATTAGATGAAGGAGGTAACTCCTTATCTACAAGCAGCCCGGTCAGCCATTTCTTAGGCTGCTGAGCATGCCAGGCAAGCGTATGACCATAGACAGAAACACCAGCATCCTCTGCTGCGGTAACAAAAGAAGATACCTTACTGAAATCCATCACACCCTGGTCGTTGACACAAGAAGCCATCTTCATGGCATTGCCTGCAACAATCTCATCAAAGTTATGGGCTGCAAGACGGAAGAGCGGACCTTGCTGGTTGAACTCGTCCACGCCGAGTGCACCACTCACCTTAAAGCCAGGATGAGCACTACGGTCCAGATTCTCCTTCAGGGGAGCATAGTCGTTGAGGTACTCATACTGAGCGATGGTCTGAGGCTTCTCGACATCATATTTCCAGTCATCCCAGTCTGCACAGCTGCCCAAAACAAATGGGCAGACCAGTGCAGATATAATATATTTATTTACTTTCATACTACTAAATTCATTTTCATTAGTTTGTTACGAAATTACTTCCATGACTCAAGCTTATTGCCACGAGACATCATTGACATCACATAGTCGGCAGAGATAGTCCATGTTTTCTCGCGCTCTACATCACCGGCGTTGGTCACTACAGTAGCATCAAACTTGATCTTCAGACAATCAGCCATACGGTTCTTGTCGCTGAAGTCCTGAATGCCACGAGGAGCGAAGGTACCGTTACCGATAACCTTGCCGTCCTGAAGAACCTGACAGTTTTCTCCATTGAATGCCAGAGTAATGGTCAACTCCTTCGATGCATCAATCTGACTCCAGATATGCTCTTTGTCATCATACTTCCACTCCTTTACAGGATAAGAGAAAGTGATGGAAGATGTGTTGAAATCTACAGTTGAAGCCACATCCAGGGCATCCTCGTTCTTGTGAGTAATGGTCTTCAAATCCTGGATATTGGTAGTTCCTGTCTTGCAGTACATACCTGAGTACTGATTCTTGTACTTCACACAGATCAGCTGGTAGTTCTTCTTAGCAAGGATAGAATCACCAGTGAGGGAAGAAACGAGTCTTACAGGCAGCACATAGTGAGTAGTAGCAGCCTTCGGATCGTTGAAGAAGGCATCAGTAAGATGCACTGTTGTACCACCAATGATTTTTCCCTTAGGAATAGTCAGGGTGGTAGGATCCTCCAGGGTATAGTAGGATTCAGGGAGCACCTCCATACCACTACCTTCCTCGAGAAGAGATGGATCTATCTTATAGCTGATCTTACAATCCTTGGTATTCTTGTAGCCACCACCCCAAGTTGCCTGCAGCTTGAACTGATGAGCATTGTCGTTGGTATTTACCGCATCATCGTCATTACCGAGGGTGATAACGCGGATAGGTGCCTGCATAGCGAAAGATACAGTTATCTTACCGTTGTTGCCACCATTGCCTGTTCCTCCCTGAAGACTATCTTCCCAATCTCCGTTTGAACAAGAGGTAGAAAGACCAGCTACCAAGGCAAGTCCCATGATTGCAGTTCCTATTTTTCTGAATGTTTTATTCATAATCTTCTTTTTTTTCTTTTTATTACCAAATGTTGTTTTTTTACCATCCAGCATTCTGAACGAGTGATGGGAAATTAAGAATCTGGTCGTATGGCACAGGACCATAGAAGGCATTCTCCTTGAAGTTACGTGTTTCCACTGAGATAGGAGTATATTTCTTGCCAGCCTCTTCGTTGGTGATGCTCATACCCTTTGCCTCCTCTGTGAGGTTAGCCTTCCAGCGACGCAAATCCCAGAAGCGGAAGCCTTCGAAGCAAAGTTCGATTCGGCGCTCATTTCTAATCAACTCACGCATCTTTTCCTTGCTCTTTGCACACTCTTCCAGATATGGATCTTCACCAAACTCTCCCAAGCCTGCACGCTCACGGATTGCCTTGATGACATCGTAGGCTGAGTAACCTGTGCCACCCTTAGGACCATAAGCCTCATTGGCTGCCTCGGCATAATCCAGATAAAGCTCTGTGTAACGGATGCGGGCTGTATAATGATAAGCCTTGCCTTTTACTGTAGGATCCAGGTTGATGTCCTGACGGAGAAGTTTCTTCATATAGTAACCTGTACGGGTTGACTTGGAAACGTCCTTGTTGAGACCATCGAGATTGTCTGCGTTGTCTGCCTGTGTATTGATGACAGCATTTCCTGAACCGGCTGTCTGTCCATTATAGATAATGTACTTAGCCAGACGTGGGTCACGGTTTGCGTATGGATTAGCTGGGTCATATTCGCTGTTGGCATCTGTAATAGGATAACCATTGGCTGCAGGGAATGCATCTACAAGATTCTGGGTTGGATTGATACGACCCTGACCATAGATTGATGGTGGATAGTACTTGGTCTCCAAATCATTGTTCTCGCTCTTCTCTGTACGCCAGAGTACTTCCTTAGGACATTGTGCCGCTGTAAGATCCTTCATGTTTGGGTCTGCATACCACTCCAAACCATTTGTATCAATGCCTGAGATGCCACCATTGAGGTCGAGCACTGCCTTGGCATATTTGGCAGCCTGCTCGTAGGTTACGCCGCTGCCACTGGCAAAGGCTGGAGATGCAGCCATCAATGTAGCCTGTGCAAGAACGGCACGAGCGATACGACCACTTAAACGTCCGGCGAAGTTGGAACCAAGTACACGATTGTAAGTAGCCTTTGTAACTGTATAGGATTTGCCAAGGCAGCTGACGGTCATCGTCTCATTATCCGTATCCTTGTAATCAACAGGGAGTACACGTACAGCCTCTTCAGCATCCGCAATGAGCTGCTTCATGCAGTCGGCATAAGAAGCACGCACCTCCAAGGTTTTGAAATCTGAGCTTACATCCGTTGGCTCAAGAATATTAGGCACACCGAGGAGGGTTCCATTGGCATCCAAACCACCATGGGCACGGAGCAGATAATACATGAAGATTGCTCTCAAACCCTTAGCCTCGCCGATATAACGCTGCTCATACATGGCACGCACTGCCTCATCGCTGTTCCAGTTTACCTTATCCACATTGGCAAGGAAGAGGTTGATATACTGGATGGCTGCACGGCAGTTGCGCCAGGTTTCCACAGGGTTGTTGCTTGATGTCCAGCTATCTACACCAGTCATCTTGCGGTAGCTTTCGGTAGCGTCGTTACTCACGGCATCGTCTGTTGCGACATCATTGAATGAGTAAGAGCCGTTTGGCAGACGGGTATAGGCGTTGCCAAGCACACCGTCAGCATAGTCAGGGTGTTCGTACATATACTCGAAACCGAGATGGTTTTCGATGGCAGGCTTAAACATGTCGTCACAGCTTGTCAGTCCTATCGAAAGAGCCAGTCCGAGCACCACTCCACCAACTTTATATTTTGATAGTAAGTTGTTCATCACTTTTGTCATTTTCATTGTCTTAATTTTCAATATTAGAACTCAACCTTTGCACCGAGGGTGAAACTGCGAGTTTGAGGAGCAGAACCTACATTGCGTTCCATCTGCTTGCGCTCACCGGCTATCGTCAGGAGGCTGCTGCCATTAACATATACCTGCAAGCCCTTCACCAAACTGTTGTCTCCGAAGAGTGTCTTGTTGAAGTCGTAGGTAAGCTGCACGCGGCTCAAGTCGATGCGGTCGGTTGAATACATCCAGTAGTCGGAAGCATTGAAGTTGTTGTCACCACTCTGTGTTGTCAGACGAGGATAGGTGATAGACTCTCCGTTCTTGTATTTACTCTCTGTCCAGGCGCCGAGTACCACATCACTGTACTTACGCTCACCGTAAACCCAGTTGTAGGTATCGCCCTTGATGGCATTGCCACCAAACTGACCTGTCAACATGGCGAAGAGAGTGAAGTTCTTGTACTTCAAGGTAAGATTCATACCACCGGTGAACTTGGCACTCCAGCGACCGATAACCACGCGGTCCTTGCTGTCGATGACACCATCACCATTCTGGTCCTTGTATCTCAAATCACCTGGCTTCAAAGTACCGAAAGAACTCTTGACCTTATCATTGTCAATTTCATCCTGACTGTTGTAGTAGCCTAAGCACTCATATCCCCAAAGGGCATCAGTGAGCTTGCCTTCAGTACGCATGTAGTCATACTCAACATTCTCTGCAACCTTCAGGTTCTTTGAACTGTTGGTCTGTCCGAATGCCTGGATGCCATATTCGAAGTCTCCCACCTTGTCTTTGTAACCGAGAGAGAAGTCAACACCTGTGCGGCGGTTCTTGCCGTAGTTGATGTATGGCACGAATGTAGATACAGGCCAGTAGGTATGCATATAGCTTGGATAGATGTAATCTGGCTGAGCGAGCAAACCATCAGTCACCGTGTTGTAGTAGTTCACGGCAAAGCTGAGTCGGTTGCCGAACAAGGCACCATTCAAACCTACATTGAATTCCTTGCGCTTGATGAAGCCCAGCTTGTCGTTACCACCACGCTGAGAGTCGGAAGTCTGGATACTGTTGTTGGCGTCAGACCATCCCCACCATGTACCGGTAGCCGTGAAGATATTCTCATACATGAAGTACTCTTTGATATCAAGATCCTGGTTCAAGACGGTATAACCTGCGGTAAGACGGAGGTCATTGAGCCAGTTTACATCCTTCAGGAAATTCTCTTCAGAGAGTCTCCAGCCGAGAGTTGCCGATGGAGAGATGGCATTGCGGTTGCCCTCTGGAAGCTTGGCCGAGTGTACCACATTGGCAGCCAGGTCGGCATAGTACTTATGTGCATAGTTGTATGATACGAGAAGTCCCAGGTTGGCATTGCTTACCTTGTGATACTCACCGCTGATGGTCTGCTGATAACCATTGGCGAGCAAGGTGGCATTGACATTGTGATTGCCGAAGGAGTTAACGTAGTCAAACTGTCCGGTCCAGGCAAGCGTCTGGCGCTCTGCTGAGTTGCTGGAGTTCAGCGTACCGGTATGCTTGTCCTCACCATACTGAGTGACGGAACCGATAATCTGCTTGCCGTCAAACTGTGTCCAGTTGACACCGAAGCTTGCATAACTGTCGTTCAAGGATGTTGTGTATGACGTAGAATAGTCAACCGCAAACATGGTCTTGAAGCTCAATCCCTTGAGCACAGAAGACAGGTCAAACTTGACACCTGTATCAAACTGCATCTGGCGGGATGTCCAGGTGTTGTAGCCTGCAGCATACATATCTGCGAAGGCATTGGTCTGGTCTTCCTGTGTAGCACCCAGGAAATACTGTCCGGCTGGCAATCCCACAGGATTGGTGATGATATTTCTTGAGTTATTGATGAGAGCCAGAGAATTGGCATCCATCGGGTCAAGATAAGACAGCGGGATGAATGGAGCCACACGGTTAGGGCGCAATGTAGAAGCTGCCTTCCAGAATTCACTGTTTGAACCATGCTGGTTATAATAGGTAGCGTTGGCATTCACCCAACCAGAAGCCCAGTCAGCAAGCTGGAGGTCGATGTTACCACGTACGTTCAGGCGGTCGGTATAGTTGTTCTTTCCTTCACCGAAATTCAGGAAATCACCCTCGCGGTAGTAGCTTATGTTGGTATAGAACTGTGCAAACTTACCACCACCTTCGAACTCAGCCGTCACATCGTAGCGAGACTTGGTCTTCTTGAGATAATCAGAATTATAGAACTGCTGGTTTGGATAACGGTAAGGATTGGTACCTGCAGCCGTGTTATAGATGTCTTCAGCTGAATATTTGGCAGAAAGACCATCGTTGGCAAGTGCCTGATTGTAAAGCGTCATATACTGCGCACCATCGAGATAGGTAGGGAAAGACTTCGCTACACTCATCTGATAGTTGGCACGGGCGCTTATCTTCAAAGGTTCTACCTTTCCACGCTTTGTTGTGATGAGGATAACACCCTTTGCAGCACGGCTACCGTAGAGAACAACGGCAGAAGCACCCTTGAGGAAGGTAATGTCTTCAATCTCCGTTGGCAAAACATTGTTTGCATCACGTGGCACACCGTCAATCAGCACGAGTGCATCACCCTGGTTCCACAGCGACCCGTTATAACCTGCAGCCAAAGCCTGCATATTGTCGAGGCTATAGGTATTGTAGTTCTTCTCCAGCAGATTCTTCACCTTCACCGTGCTGACAGGAGTGATTACATCACGGGCATCCGCCTTGCGGAATGCCACGTTGATGGTGTCTGCTTCTGAGGCATCCTGTGCCATCACTCCTTGTGCAGAGAGAGCGAAGAGGGAAACCGGAAGAATGGCTTTATATCTTGAAATTATGTTGTTCATAATTTTTTCTTCTTTATTCTTTTAATTGTTTTCTTGATTCACACTCTATTACCAACCTGGATTCTGGAACATCTCAGGATAGATACTGGTGTCTTTCTTCTTCAAAGGCATCCACCAGTGCTTGCTTGTGAAGTGGCGGGTAAGAATGGTCTTCTCCTTGAAACCGGATACCTCGGTGTTCTGTGGATTCTTTGGATCAAACTTGCCTGCACGTACAAACTCCTGCGATGTCTTGATGTTGTAAGGTGCCTTGTCGAGAAGCAACCAGCGACGCAAGTCATTGAAACGATGACCTTCGAAAGCAAGCTCTACGGCACGCTCGCGGCGAACCTCATCCATGAACTTGTCCTTGTTGCCTGTAAACTTGGCTGCTACGTCTGCTACTCCGGCACGCTCGCGAATCTTGTTCACTGCATCGAGAGCTGTGAGTGAGCACTTGGCTGAAGCGGTGGCTCCACCTACGGCGGCACAAGCCTCGGCATACATCAGGTAACAGTCGGCAAGACGCAGGTAAGGCACATCAATGTACAACTTGTTATAAGTACTACCCATATCATAGTTGTTGGCGATCATAGGAATGAACTTATAGAGCAGGTAACCAGTGCGGCTCTCGTTGATATCATCACGATAAGTACCACCTGTATAGAGGTTGGCGTATCTGTTGGCATCCGGTTCGATGGTTCCCTCTACCACCTTTACTCCATCATATACGATGTCGTGATAGAAACGTGGATCACGGTTCTTCCAAGGATGGGTTGGGTCGAAACCAGATTCTGGATCATCGAGAGGAAGACCATTCGCCATTCCATAATAGTTTACGTAGTTGGCTGTAGGCTGTGAGAAAGCCTTACCACCTGTAAGAATCTGACCGCCAAACTCGGTGAACACTCCGAAGTGAGAGTTCTGCCATGCATCGGTTGGAATATCACGGAGAATATTCTCGGTAGAACCTGGAGGAAGCATGTTCTTGTTC
>ERZ1026888.603-NODE-603-length-18923-cov-20.553212_pt1 | contig 18923 bp, 17 predicted proteins | sample MGYA00380174_ERZ1026888 | MGnify/ENA primary metagenome ERZ1026888 (study PRJEB33269, sample SAMEA4719810) | human gut metagenome | biome: human-associated habitat; feature: organic feature; material: feces | place: Cameroon | collected 2013-10 ...
GGATTTGATAAGACGTAAGATTGTGCAGTTAACCTACGCATACTATCAAAACAGCAATCACAACATGGATAATGCTGAGAAGGAGTTGATGTTCAGTCTCTCCAAGTCGTACGATCTGTACAACTACATGTTGCAGCTCATCGTTGCTATTACAGGGGAAGCCCGTAAGCGTTACGATGTTGAGGTGGCTCGTGCGCAGCGTGAGGGCCTTCAGGAGCCTTCTGCTCGTTTGGCGTTCAATAAATTTGCTGTACAGTTGGAGGAGAATAAGATGTTGCTCGACTGGATTGATGTGAAGCATTCTAATTGGGATGAGAACATTGAGGTGGTTCGTAGCTTGTACAATACTATTACTTCTAGTGATCTCTATGCCGATTATGTCAGTGGTGCTTTCGATGCTGAACTCCCTGATATGGATGATTACGACCGTGACCGTGAGTGGTGGCGTCGTGCATATAAGAAGTTTATCCAGAACAATGATGAGATGGATGCTTTCCTCGAGGAGAAGAGCCTGTACTGGAATGATGACAAGGATATCGTAGATACCTTCGTGCTGAAGACCATCAAGCGCTTTGACAAGGCTAACAAGAGCAAGCAGGAACTCCTTCCTGAGTACAAGGACATGGAGGACAGAGAATTTGCTAGAAAGCTCTTCCGTGCTACCATCCTCAATGCCGATTCTTATCAGCGTTATATGAGTACTGCTTCACGCAACTGGGACTTCTCACGTCTGGCTTACATGGATGTGGTTATCATGCAGATTGCCATCGCTGAGTTGACTACCTTCCCTGGTATTCCTGCTACAGTAACCATCAATGAGTATGTAGAAATGGCTAAGGTTTACAGTACTCCTCGCAGTGGTGGCTATGTGAACGGTATGCTTGATAATATCGCCCGTTACCTGAATGAGCAGGGTATCATTGCCAAGGATTTGCCAGAGCGCAAGTCTAAGCATAGAGATCATCACGAGAACTAATTCGCGTGATATATAAAAATGAATCAATAATTATAAAGAAATACATAATAAGACTATGACAAATTTAGTATTACAGGCACAGCAGGGTGGAAGCAGCATGACCTTCCTCATTATGATGGTGGCTATCTTCGTTATCATGTGGTTTTTCATGATTCGCCCTCAGCAGAAAAAGCAGAAGGAAATCCGTAAGTTCCAGAATTCTCTTCAGGAGGGTTCTAAGGTGGTTACTGGTGGTGGCGTCTATGGTACCGTAAAGCGTGTAAATGTAGAGGCTAACACTATCGATGTTGAGATAGCTCGTGGCGTGGTAATCACAGTGGCTAAGGGCTACGTGTTTGCTGATGCTACAAGTCAGACTCCTAATGCATAGTATCAAGAACATATTGCATGCTGTCAGAAACTTCCTGTTCAGTGGTCTGAATAAGGAGTTTCTGATTTTTTTGTTCTTTCTGGCGCTCAGTGGCGGCTTCTGGTTGATGATGTCGCTCAACGAAACGCTGGAGAGGGAATTTGCTATTCCCGTTCAGCTGGTTGGCATGCCACGTAATGCTATCATTACTGGTGGATTGCCTGATACGGTTAAGATTACGGTGAGAGACAAGGGATTTACGCTGGCTACTTATGCCTATGGAAGGAATTTCCGCCCTATCTCTTTCAAATTCTCAACTTATGCTGATGATGATGCTGGCGCAGGAGTAATACCGCTGGCTGATGTGCAGAAACAGGTGCAGGCGCAGTTGTATGGCTCCAGCAAGCTGCTCTCTGTCAAACCGGGAAAGTTTGATTTCTACTTCACCTATGGCTCTTCCAAGAAGGTGCCGGTGGTCTTCAAGGGTAGGATTACTACCAGCAGGCGTTATTATCTGGCACATACAGAGTTTACGCCGGCTATGGTTACCGTCTATGCCAACAAGCGACAGCTCGATCAGCTGGAATCGGTAGAAATCGTTCCGTTCAATCTGCGTAACCTGCAGGATACGATTCAGCAGGACGTGAAGATCAAGCAGATTCGGGGTGTGAAAATCGTGCCTAAGCAGGTGAGACTTTCCGTTTACCCGGATATCTTGACTGAGGAATCTATTGAAGTTCCGGTAATGGCAATCAATATGCCTGATAATATGGTGCTTCGTACATTCCCGGCAAGGGTTGCGGTGAGATTCACCGTGGGAGCCAGTCTCTTCCGTACCATTACTCCTGAACAGTTCAAGGTGGTAGTGGATTACAATGAGTTGGCTAACAATCCGTCTGACAAGTGTACCTTGCAGCTGAGGAGTGTGCCTCGTTCTGTCAGCAAGGCGCATCTGGAAAACGAAACTGTAGATTATCTGTTGGAACAGCAATGATGAGAATAGCAATTACCGGCGGCATCGGTAGCGGAAAGAGCTATGTATGCCGCATATTGGAAAAACAGGGCATCAAGGTATATGACTGTGATGCTGAAGCCAAACGATTGATGCGCTATGATGCCGACTTGCAGGAAAGCTTGAAGCAGCTGGTGGGCGAGGAGGTATATAGTGCAGAGGGAATCTTGCAGAAACCTGTGCTTGCCCAGTTCCTCTTGGCTAGTGAGGCAAACAAGCAAGCTGTCAATGATGTGGTGCATCCTGCTGTGGCAAGAGATTTTGAGCAGAGCGATTACCAATGGTTGGAGAGTGCTATTCTCTTTGACAGTGGTTTCGACCGCCGTACTCATTTCGACTTCGTGGTCTGTGTTACAGCTCCTGTTCCAGTACGCCTGAAGCGTATCATGCTGCGGGATCATATTTCGGAGCAGAAAGCGCAGGAATGGATAGATGCCGTAATGCCGCAGGAAGAACTTGCTGCCCGCGCCGATTTCGAAATCGTGAATGATGGAATCAGGGATGTGGAAGAGCAGGTCATGCAGTTGCTCAAGCGATTGGCTTAAAGATATAGGAAAATAAATATAAAGGATAAACTATAATAGATTTTTTTAAAAACAATGGAAACAATTCTTTCAATTGCAGGTAAGCCAGGCCTTTACAAACTGGTATCTAGAGGTAATAGAAACTTAATCGTTGAAATGCTCGACGAGTCACATAAGCGTATGCCAGCTTTCGCTACTGATCGTGTAACAAGCCTTGGCGACATCGCTATGTATACAGATGCTGATGAGGTGCCATTGTGGGAAGTTCTCGATAGCGTAAGCAAGAAGGAAGAGGGTAAGGTTAGTTCTTTCAACTACAAGAAGGCTTCTGCTGAGGAGTTGCACAGCTATTTCGCTGAGGTTCTTCCTAGCTACGACCGTGACCGCGTACGTGATAGCGACATCAAGAAGTTGCTCCAGTGGTACAACATCATGGCTAAGTACGGTATCACCGACTTCAAGGCTACCCTTTCTCCTACAGAGGGTGACAATGTAGATGATCGTGCTGAGCAGGAGTAAATCTCTCAGGCGTTGATTGGATATCATCAACATTTACATAAAACAAAAAAGTGAGCTTCTTCTTCCGAAGATAGCTCACTTTTTTTATATCTTGACGAGATTAGTTTAATCATTGATGGTATACAGGAATCGCTTGATACTCTTCTTAGGAGTCTTCTCAAACTCCTCTTCGTGGATTCTGATTTCTGATACTTTGCTGTATGCTGGTATCATGGAATTGAGTTCCTGACGGTTCTGCTCCATGATGTCGGTAAGTTCGTTGTTACCGAGGTTGAGAGTCTGAGCCTCGTCATAATCCGGGTGAACCAGTGCGATGAGCTTATCACCCTTCTGTACCACTACGCTTTCTGCCACAAGAGCCAGGGAGTTGAGCTTATCCTCAATCTCTTCAGGATAGATGTTCTGACCGCTTGCACCGAGAAGCATGTTCTTGCTGCGTCCCTTGATGAATACGTTGCCGTCACCATCCATGGTGCCGAGGTCACCGGTATGATACCATCCGTTCTCATCGATGGTCTGCTTGGTTGCCTCCTCGTTCTTGTAATAGCCCAACATCACGTTAGGACCCTTAGCCAGAATCTCTCCTGGTACATTCTCCGGGTCTGGACTGTCAATGCGAACCATCATGTGGAGAGCCGCCTTACCGCATGAACCTGGTACGAAATGCTTGTAATCCTCGTAGCAGATGATAGGCGCACATTCTGTGGCACCATATCCTACGGTATATTTGAATCCTACGCTATGTAGGAAGCTTTCTACTTCCTGATTGAAGGCTGCACCACCAATAATCACCTCATAGAAGTTTCCGCCGAAGGCGTTGCTTACCTGGTCGCAGATCTTCTCCTTCACCTTCTTGCTGATGACAGGCATGTGGAGGAGCATGCGCATGCGGTTGTTCTGTATCTTAGGGAATACCTTCTTGCGGATAATCTTCTCGATAACCAATGGTACTGCAATGATAACGGCAGGCTTGATGCGTCCGAAAGCCTCAGCGATGATGGCTGGACTAGGGATGCGGGTGAGATAGAAAATGTGGCAACCCTTGATGAATTCGAAGATGAATTCGAATGCCATGCCATACATGTGGGCCATCGGCAGGATACTGATGACAGAATCTCCCGGCTTGATCTTCTTGCCCAACACATTCTCGGCAAAGTCGGCATTGCCCCAAAGCGCACGGTATGGTATCATCACACCCTTGGAGAAACCTGTGGTTCCACTGGTATAGTTAATCATAGCCAGCTCTTCAGGATTCTCTTCCTTGTAATAGCTGACGTGATTCTTACGGAAGTACTTAGGGTACTTGATACCAAACATCTCATTGAGATGCTCACGAGCGTAAGTCAGCTTATCTGTACGAGATACAACAAGCGAGTAATCCGGTATGTAGATGATGCCTTCGAGTCCTGGCATCTTGGTAGCATCTACCTGGGTAGCTACTACATCGCCAACGAAGAGCAACTTAGCATCGCTGTGATTCACGATGTTATGTATCTGATCTGGCATGAATTCATGCAGAATAGGCACAGCGATGGCACCGTAGGTGAGGGTAGCAAGGAATGCTACAGCCCAGTTGGCGCTATTGCGACCGCAAAGAGCAATCTTGTCACCCTTTACCACGCCTGAATTCTCGAACATGATGTGTAGTTTCTCTATTTTACGTGCTACATCATGGTACTGCAAGGTAGCTCCCTTGTAGTCGGTAAGAGCATCCATATCCCAATGGTCTATGATACTCTTCTCTATTAGTGCGTTAAAGCTTGGTATCTCCATATTTATTGTGTTTTGATACAATTGTCTGTTATATTACGTCTTGATACAAATATCTTTTAATAGACTTCTTGGCAGTCTTCTCGAATTCTGTATCGTGCAACTGGATGCGTGAGATATGAGCGAAACTTGGCATCTGCTGGTTCAGTTCCTTTCGGTTCTCTTCCATGATGTTGGCAAGGTCTTCGTCTGTGAATCCCAGATTGCTTACTTCCTCCATGTCCGGGTGAACCAACGCTACGAGCTTGTCATTGCTTTGCAGTACGATGCTCTCGTTTACCATTGCCAGGGAATTGAGCTTGTCCTCTATTTCTTCCGGATAGATATTCTGACCGTTAGGACCGAGAAGCATGTTCTTGCTGCGTCCTCTTACGAAGAAATGTCCGTCGGCACTCATGGTAGCCAAGTCGCCAGTATGGAACCATCCGTCTTCGTCGAGTACAGCATCTGTAGCCTCCTGATTCTTGTAATACCCCTTCATCACGTTGATGCCACGGCAAACCAGTTCTCCTGCTACATTCTCAGGGTCATCACTCAATACCTTTACCTCCATGTGCTTCACGGCAACACCGCAGCTTCCTGCCACATAGTTGTCCTGATGGGCGAAGGTGATGAGCGGTGCAGTCTCTGTGGTACCGTATCCCATGGCGATAGGGAATCCGATGCTGATAAAGAAGTTCTCTATCTCCTTGTTGAGCGGAGCTCCACCTACAACTACCTCGTATGGGTGTTCACCAAACTTACGCAGCACGAACTCGCGGACCTTCTCCTTGATGCGCTTGTTGATGACAGGCATGTTCATCAGAAGCTTTGCGCGGTTGGTCTGGATATGAGGGAACACTTCCTTTCTTACGATCTTATCCACGACGAGCGGTACTGCGAAGAGAATGTCGGGCTTGATTTCTGCCAGCGCCTCTGAGATGAGCGTAGGACTCGGGAGACGGGTGAGGAAGAAAATGTGGTTACCTTCTACGATATTGTAGAGGAACTCTGTCATCAGTCCGTACATGTGCGCCATCGGCAGGGTAGAGAGAATGTTGCAATTCTTTCCTATCTTAGGACTCACCGAGTCTATGAGATAATCCAGATTACCCCAAAGTGCTCTATATGGCAGCATCACGCCCTTAGAGAAACCTGTTGTTCCACTGGTGTAATTAATCATCGCCAACTCCTCTGGGTCGTCGACGTGATATTTTACATGCTCTGCTCTGAAGTATTTCGGATACTTGTGACCAAACATCTCGTTGAGGTGTTCACGGGCATAGGTTAGTTTTTCAGAGCGAGATATGACGAGTGAATTGTCAGGTAGGTGGATAATTCCTTCCAGAGAGGGCATCTCTTCAGGAGTTATCTCTGTAGCTACCACGTCGCCTACGAACAGAAGTTTGCTCTCGCTGTGATTCACGATATTGTGAATCTGCTCAGGCTTGAATTCGTTCTGTATAGGTACGACGATGGCTCCGTATGTGATAATGGCCAGGAAGGCTACTGCCCACTGACTACTATTTCTTCCGCACACGGCTATCTTGTCACCCTTCTTGACATCGCTGTTCTCGAACAGGATGTGAAGTTTTTCTATCTTTCTGGCAACATCATGATACTGGAGTGTGGCTCCCTTATAATCGGTGAGCGCATCCAGGTTCCAATTCTTGATGATGCTTCTCTCAATATACGAGTTAAAACTTGGTATTGAATCCATTGCACAATTTACAAAATTTTGTGCAAAGATACTGAAAATACTGCACATCGCAAAAAAAAATGTGCATTATTTTCGTGCTAGGGGAAAAATAATGCAAAAACTAGGTAAAATAGTGAAGTTTTTATCCCATTATTGCTATCAATGGGTAGCAATAATGGGATAAAGTGATTTTATTCGTATCTCATCGACTTAGCCGGATGGATGTGAGAGATGAGATAACTTGGTGCTACAAGCATGAATACGCTGATGAGCAGGGTGGCTACATTCAATGCCAGAATGAAGAGCCAGTTAAACTCTATTGGGACGTTACTTACGTAGTAAGTCTGCGCATCAAGCTTCACGATGCCTGTCAGATTCTGAATGGCTAACAGTCCCAGACCGATGATGTTGCCCAATATCATTCCCTTGCCGATGATGAATACGGCAAACCAGAGGAAGGTGTGGCGAATGGTATTGTTGCGGGCTCCCAATGCCTTCATCACTCCAATCATTGAAGTGCGCTCCAGGATGATGATGAGCAGGCCGCTGATCATCGTTACGCCGGCTACTATTATCATCAAGCCGAGAATAATCCATACATTCATGTCCATCAGACTGAGCCACTGGAAGATGTTCGGGTTCAAATCCTTGATGGTAGCACTGCTGTAGGTCTCTCCATAATGGTCTACGGTACGGTTCACCTTATTTATTATATAGTCTTCCGTTTCGTTGAGCTTCTCGAAGTCGTTGACGGTGAGCTCCGCTCCGCTGGCTTGGTCATCTTCCCATCCATTCAGCTTCACGGCTGTATAGAGATCGGTATAAGCTATAATCTCGTCATACTTCTTCAGATTGGTCTCGTAGATTCCCTTGATGGTGAATCTACGCATTCTTACTCCACTGTCATCGATGAAATAGGCGAAGATTCGCTCTCCGTTCTTCAATTTTAGCTTGTCTGCCATCAACTTGGATATGAGAATCTGGTTGTGGCTCGCTTTGTCGTCAAACTTGGGAATACTGCCTTCAACCATGTTCTGATGGATAAAGGTTGAATCAAAGTCTGGTCCTACACCTTTGAGAACAACTCCCAGGAAGTCATTGTCAGTCTTGAGAATGCCTTCCTTCATGGCGAATCGCTGCACATGCTTGATGCCTGGTATCTTCTTCAGGACGTTTACCATCGAGTCGTTCATCACCACCGGGTATTGGTTCTGCTGTTGCAGGGTCATGAAGTCGGCTACCTGTATATGGCTTCCGAATCCTATCACCTTGTCGCGGATGGTATGTTTGAATCCCAGTACCACGCATACCGACATGATCATAATGGCGAGACCGATAGCAACACCCGCAGTGGCTATATGAATAGCAGGGCGAGAAACTTTACGTTTGTCGCCCTGATCGCTATATAATCTCTTTGCTATAAATAGAGGAAAATTCATTCTAATTTAAAATTAATAATTGATAATTAATAATTGCCTTGCGGATGATGGTATGTACCCAATTATCAATTATCAATTATACATTATTAATTATTATAGTCCTTCGTCTTCCACTCTTCCCGGATAGGCTTCCAGTGCCTTGCCAAGAACAGTCAATGCACGGTTCAGGTCATCCTTCTTCAAAACGTAAGCCATACGTACCTGATTGCGGCCTGCACCTGGAGTGGTATAGAAACCAGAAGCTGGAGCCATCATTACGGTTTCACCCTCGTATTCGAATTCTTCCAGACACCAGCGGCAGAACTTATCCGAATCGTCGATAGGCAATTTGGCTACGGTATAGAAGGCTCCCATTGGGATAGGAGAGTATACGCCTGGAATACGGTTGAGTCCGTCAATCAGGCATTTACGGCGCTCTACGTACTCATCATATACGTCACGGTAGTACTCTTCAGGTGCATCGAGAGAAGCCTCGGCTACAATCTGACCAATCAATGGAGGAGAGAGACGAGCCTGACAGAACTTCATCACAGCCTTGCGGATTTCTGCATTCTTGGTAATCAGGGCACCCACACGGATACCGCACTCGCTGTATCGCTTGGATACTGAGTCGATAAGCACTGTGTTCTGTTCGATACCTTCCAGGTGCATCGCACTGATATAAGGGCTACCCGTATAGATATACTCACGGTAAACCTCATCAGAGAAGAGATAGAGATCGTACTTCTTCACCAAGTCACGAATCTGGTTCATCTCACGGCGGGTATAGAGATAACCTGTTGGGTTGTTCGGGTTGCAGATCAGGATGGCACGTGTGCGCTCATTGATCAGCTCCTCAAACTTCTCTACCTTAGGCAATGAGAAACCTTCCTCGATGGTGGTAGCGATGGTACGGATCTTGGCACCTGCAGAAATGGCGAAAGCCATATAGTTGGCGTAAGCTGGTTCTGGTACAATAATCTCATCTCCTGGGTTCAAGCAACTCATAAAGGAGAAGAGTACAGCCTCAGAACCTCCCGATGTGATAATGATATCATCGGCAGTTACGTTGATATTGAATTTCTTGTAATAGTCTACTAGCTTCTCACGATAACTGAGATAGCCCTGGCTTGGAGAATACTCCAGGATAGTGCGGTCAATATGCTTCAAGGCATCGAGACCACACTGAGGAGTAGGCAGGTCTGGCTGACCGATGTTGAGGTGATATACCTTTACTCCACGTTTCTTTGCTGCGGCAGCCAAAGGAGCCAACTTTCTGATTGGTGACTCTGGCATTTCAAGACCGCGTACAGATATTTCTGGCATCTTTTTCTTTCTTTCTATTAATTATCCAAGTCGAGAAGATGATTTACGGCCTACAAAAAGAGCCCACTTCTCGCTAATCGCGTGCAAAGTTAAGAAAATTAGCTGAAAATACGGAAAAGATTTTAATTTAATTTTATATTTTAATAAAAATCTTGTATTTCTGTTGCTTTTCTGCATTCTTTTTTATAACTTTGCATCTCCAAACTGTGATTTAGGAATACATAACAGGGTAGAGCGGCTTGTTCGTCCTATCCTCAAATAAATGATTATAAAATTAAATATTTAAAATACAAAGGTAAAAATGAGAAGTAGATCAAATGTTACTTGGTTTTCAACCAAAGTGAGATATCAGAAAACAATGGAGGATGGTTCTGAGAAAGTAGTTACAGAGAATTATCTCGTAGATGCCTTGAGCTTTACAGAGGCTGAGAGCGCTATCATAGACGAAATGTCTGTTTATGTCAGCGGAGAATTTCAGGTCAGCGGTATTGCAAAGGCTGCCTACCATGAGGTTTTCTTCAGCGATGTAGACGATGATGATAAGTGGTACAAGGCTAAGTTGCAGTTTATCACCCTTGATGATAAGACTGAGAAGGAGAAGCGTTCTACTGTAAACTATCTCGTTCAGGCTAAGTCTCTGGCCCGTGCTCTCCGTTATGTTGACGAGGAAATGGGTAAGACCATGATCGACTATGACACACTCGGTCTTAACGAGACCAACCTGATGGATGTATTCGAGCATCAGGCTCCTAATAAGGAGGAGAAGAACGACGTTCCTGAGTACGAGCAGGGCAATGCTGAGCAGCCTGCTGAGTAATAAATTAATGTTGAATGTTGAGTTGCCTAACGGGTCACAAAGGTTAATTTAACATTTAACATTCAACATTTAACATTCAACATTTGTGATATGGACTATGATGTAAAAGGAAATCTTCGGGAAGTGTTGGGTAACTTGCCTGCGGGAGTCAATCTCGTAGCCATCAGTAAGTTTCATCCCAACGAATATATCGAAGCTGCATACGCTGAGGGGCAACGTATCTTTGGTGAAAGCCATGAACAGGAACTTGCCAGGAAGGTAGAGTCCTTGCCTAAGGATATCGAGTGGCATTTCATCGGTCATCTTCAGACCAACAAGGTGAAGTATATCGCTCCGTATATCTCTATGATTGAATCGGTGGATAGCCTGAAACTCCTGAAGGAAATCAACAAGCAGGCTGCCAAGCACGACCGTGTGGTAAAGGTTCTTCTGGAATTGCATATTGCAGAGGAAGAAACCAAGTCGGGCTTCTCGTTTGATGATTGCCGTGAACTCCTGGAGGCAGGCGAATGGAGAACGATGGAGCATGTGCAGATTTGCGGTATCATGATGATGGCATCCAATACGGATGACGAGCAGCAGATAGCTCAGGAGTTTGATGCTGCTTATGCTTTCTTCAAGGAAGTGAAGGAGAAGTATTTTGCCGATGATGATGCTTTCTGTGAAAGAAGTTGGGGTATGAGTCACGATTACCGGATTGCCGTAAAGCACGGCAGCAATATGGTGCGTGTGGGTACTACTATCTTCGGCCCTAGAATCTATTGATGGTAGCATTTTGGAGTTTATCAGACTTATAAATATCTCTAATATGAAAAAAGGAGGATGTGATGATGAAAAGTCACATCCTCCTTTTTTCATATTAGAGATATATTTCTATTGGTATATCATCTTCTGTCCCTTATTGGTGATATAGAGATGGCCCTTGATAGGATTCTTGATCTTGCGTCCTTCCATGTCGTAGTATTCGGTAGAACGGTTTGCGGTATTGTGGATGATGGTTTCTCTGATGCCTGTAGGCGCAAAGTCCTTGAGGTAATCAAAGGTAACCATACCCGTAGCTTCATCCTTCTTGATGTTGTAGAGAGGACGGGTGGTTAGAGTGCTCCAGTTGAACTTCACCTCGGTCAGACAGTTCACATCACTGCCATCCTTACCGATGCCATAAGCCGGGAATGGGTCGTTTTGGTTGCTGGTGTCATAATCGCTCCAGGTATATGTGTTGTTGTCTCCACAGTTCATCTGGTTGATGACGAGACCATCTGCCGGTACTGCCATCACTCTGGATATTCCCTTGATGTCGTTTGGATAATCGTAGAGTGATACGTAATTCTTGTCAGCATAATCTATGCGCCAAACCAGCATGCCATAACCCGGCAGACTCTTATACCAGCCTTCGTTTCTGATATTCTGCAACAGCAGGAATTCTCCCTGTGCTCTCTTCTTGAGGTTCTGTCTGGTAGCCTCGCTGATGGTGCCGGCAGAGTAGTTTTCGTTGATGAAGAAGTTGCTGTCGTCAACATCTGCCATCATCTTATAGGCTTTCGATGCCATATCGTATGGTTCCAGCGTCAGCTGCTCTGCCTGGGTTGATGATAAGGTGATAGGATCCATCCAACCCATTATCATCTTTTCCCATGGAGTATATGGAGTAGGGCGATAGCCGTCTTGGGTATATTCTCCGGCATCCATCAGGTCCCAGTATTCTGGACTCTGATTGTCTGCATAGCTTGATGAGCTGGATACCGGATAATGATCCGGCAGACCCATGGTATGTGAGAATTCATGACAGAAGAGTCCGATACCATTCAGCAGATACTTGCCGTCTTGGGTATCCTTCGGGGTACCGTTCAGCTCATTGTTGATGCCATAGCGGGAGAAGCTCATCCCGTCGCACTCCAGATTGCCTGCCTGATTTCCATTCTGATCGTATCGGTAGAATAGGGTAGCGCCCGATTTTGGCCAGAGACAGTCATCTGAGTTGCCACTGATACTTTCCGAATAACCGGCATAGATGACGTAGACCAGGTCTACGCAGCCGTCGCCATCTGCATCATACTGAGAGAAATCCACCTGGTTGTCTACCAGGCTGCAGGCTTCACCCAGCATCTGATCACAATGAATGTCAATGTCGTCTTCGCTTCTGTTCTTTCCATAATAGGCAGAGTTCTGACTGAGTGTAACCGGTCCCACCACATCAAATTGTGGAACAAACTTGCCCAGGCTGCAGTGCTTGAAGTATTCTCTTACCGAACCGTAGTTGGTTGTTTCTTCTTCTGTCGAGAAAACCTTGGCATCGTCAGCAGGTGCTGCTTCTCCCATTTCTGCGTTGAGATAATGGTTGAAGGTGGCTGCCGGTGAGGTGCTCTTGAATTTAACGTCTTGAAATTCTACCAGGATAACCAGTGCTTTGGGAGTTCCGAGATGTGGAAAATAATGCTGGTTCCCGATACTGCTGGCTCTCGTCTTGCGTGCCATGCTAGCCTGTAATCTTGCTTGCAATGCCTGGGTTGATGATATCTCGTATCTCCCGTTGGTCAACTTCTGTAAGGGAGTTCCGTCCAGGAGGGTATAGTAATGGAAGTTTTCATCTCCCTTGAGGGTAGCAGAAACGTAGCTTCCGTCAGTCATCATCAGTTGGCAGATGCCAGGCTTTGCTTTGGCAGCAAACAAAGAACTTGCTGCCATCCATGACAATGCCAGGCCTAGTAAGATCTTCTTCATATAGTTAAGCTGTTTAGGATGGGTTATTATTAAATGAAATAAGTCCGTTCTATCATGGAAGACAGTTCTCTATTTAAAGAAATACTGTCCCTTCTTCTGGGTTTGTTTTCCAAACTCAATGGCATGATGCGGACAATGGTGATAGCAGGTAAAGCAGGTGAGACAATCCTTGTGATGCAGCCATTCCGGGCAAGCACCATGACCGCCCTTGATATCACCCACCGGACAGACGTTGGCACAGATGCCACACTTCACGCAGCGGTCTTTCTCAACATGAAACCGCTTGTCGGTGATGAGTACTTTCTCGAAGAATCCTCCTACTACCTTTGTGAAAAACCAGGGAATCGGACCTTTGACGAGTCTGTTTACGCCCTGCTTGCGATTGAATATCTCCTCGCATACCACCGCCAGTTCCTGTGCAGCCTCTTCCTTCTTCCGGATTTCACGCTCCTTTGGGTCTACATCCATAAAAGGAAGTCCCACGTATGATTCCGGCATAATCAGAGAGTAGGATGAATCTACCGCAGCAATGCCCAGAGCAGCAAGAGAAGGATTGGATGAGATGACCTCATTGAGGTTCTCGATGGTGAGTCCGATGCTGTCGCCTGCCGTGCATACACAGTAGACGAAAGGACGTCTTGTCTCTTCTTTCTTGTCATCTTCTGCGTTTTCTGCTCTCTGAATCTTGAGGTTTGCAATAAACTCTCTTACCAGTCTCGGTACTCTCCAGCCATGTACCGGAAAAACGAAACCAAGCCGTTCATCCTCCTGGAGGGTAAACGGCTCGGCCATATCATGCTTGGTATCATCGGCTCTCATATAAGGGGCGATGGATATCAAGTTGTCATGTGTAGCAGCCGCCAGTCTGGAAGCCGCCCACTTGGTATTTCCTGTTCCTGAAAAATAGAATATCATGATTATTTCTTTTCAGACATCACACCTTCGATATAGATGCGTGACATTTCTACATTGCCATTGGTACGAACAGTGATGCTCTTTTTGAAATGTCCAGGGAACATGCCCTTGCCATTATAAGTCACACTGATCTGTCCCTTCTGACCTGGAGCAATAGGCTTCTTGGTATATGAAGGTACTGTACATCCACAACTAGCAATAGCCTGGTTGATGATAAGAGGTTTGTCGCCCACGTTGGTGAATGTAAATGTTGCTTTCTGCACAGGGTTGCTCTCTTCGAAGGTTCCGAAGTTATGAACGAGCTTTTCAAACTTTATCTCTGCCTGGGCAGAGGCTGTGGCTGTAATAGCTACAAGCATAGTCAATGCCAATATGATTCTTTTCATATTCATTTCCTTTCTTATCTTATTAATATTTCTTCTCTTTTTTATATAATTCGATGCAAAAGTACGCATAAAATTTAGTATAACGTTAATTTTTTACATTATTTATATTAATTGTTACTTCGCTTGTCTGTCTTTTGCTTCATTACCTATAGATATTTCTGCAGGAATTTGCCCGTCAGACTCTCTGGACAGGCTACCACTTCTTCCGGTGTTCCTGCCACAACCAGACTGCCGCCCTTGTCTCCACCTTCCGGTCCCAGGTCGATGATGTAGTCGGCACACTTGATGACGTCGAGGTTGTGCTCGATGACTACTAGCGAATGACCTCTTTCTATCAGGGCATCAAAGGCATGGAGCAGTCGCTTAATGTCATGGAAGTGAAGTCCCGTGGTTGGCTCATCGAAGATGAAAAGCGTTGGTGACTGTTCTTCCTTTCCGATGAAATAGGCTAACTTTACACGCTGGTTCTCACCGCCGGAGAGGGTACTGGAGTTCTGTCCCAGCTTGATATAGCCGAGTCCTACTTCCTGTAATGGCTTCAGGCGGCTCACGATGATGCGGCAGGTTGCAAAGTCTTCTTCATTGTGCTGCAGCTTCTCGTTGCTGAAGAACTCGATAGCCTCGTTTACGGTCATGTTGAGTACGTCGTTCACGTCCTTTCCTCCGTATCTCACTTCCAGTATGTCGTGCTTGAACCGTTTGCCCTTGCAGGCTTCGCAGGTCAGGGTAAGGTCAGCCATAAACTGCATTTCGATGGTTACATAGCCCGCTCCTTTACATTCCTCGCATCGTCCTCCCTCGGTATTGAAGGAGAAGTATTGTGCGGTGAAACCCATCTGCTTGGCAAGTGGCTGGTTGGCAAAGAGCGTACGGATGGCATCGTATGCCTTCAGATAGGTGGCAGGATTGCTTCGCGTACTCTTGCCGATAGGATTCTGGTCTACGAACTCTACGTGGTTGATGGCATTCAGGTCGCCTTCTATCGATGTGTATTCGCCTGGTGCATCGGCTACCAGATCCAGCTTGCGGCGCATGGCAGGGTAGAGGATGCCCTTGATGAGCGAACTCTTTCCCGAACCGGATACTCCGGTTACTACGGTGAACACGTTGAGCGGAATCTTAACGTCGATGCCACGCAGGTTGTTCATGCGTGCTCCCTTGATTTCCAACGCCATGTTCCAGGCACGATGGCTGGCTGGACGTTCTATCTTCTCGGCATGGGTGAGATATTTGATGGTGTAACTCTCCGGATATTTCGCCAGAAGCTTTTCCTGTTCTTTCTGGTCGGTTACGGAATATTCTGATGCCGGTCCGGCATAGACCATTCTTCCGCCAAGGCGTCCAGCATCCGGTCCGATATCTATCAGATAGTCGGCAGCTCGCATGATTTCTTCATCGTGCTCTACTACCACTACCGTATTGCCCAGTTCCTGCAGTTCTCTCAAAACCTTGATGAGGCGGTCGGTATCACGGCTGTGCAGACCGATACTTGGCTCATCGAGGATGTAGACACTGCCTACAAGCGATGAACCGAGGTTGGTGGTCAGGTTGATGCGCTGGCTCTCACCGCCAGAAAGGCTGTTGGAGAGACGGTTGAGTGTAAGATACCCAAGTCCCACATCCAGAAGGAATTGCAGGCGGTGGGTTATCTCTGTGAGTAGTCGCTTGCTGATCTCTTTCTCGTGATCGGTCAACTCCAGCTTCTTGAACCATGCACTCAGATTGGTAACCGACATATCTACCAGTTCCGTAATGCTCTTGCCACCTATTTTTACATAGTTGGCTTCCTTCTTGAGTCGGGTTCCGTGACAGTCCGGACAGATGGTCTTTCCGCGGAATCGGCTCAGCATCACACGGTATTGTATCTTGTACTGGTTCTCCTTCACCATTCTGAAGAATTCGTCGATGCTCACTCTGTCGTGCGGATCGCGCTTCTTATCCGAAGGCAATCCATGCCAGAGCCAGTCCTTCTCCTTCTGGGTGAGTTCGTAGTAAGGCTTGAAGATCGGGAAGTTGTATGGCTCTGCACGTCGGATGAATTCCTTGAGCCACATACCCATCTTCTCTCCACGCCAGCATACCACGCATCCATCGTAGAGACTCATGGAAGTGTTAGGGATGACGAGCTTCTCGTCGATGCCGATTACGCTTCCGAATCCCTCGCAGGTAGGACAGGCACCCAATGGGGAATTGAAGGCAAACATATTGTCGGTTGGTTCCTCGAAGGTGATGCCGTCGGCTTCGAACCGGGTAGAGAAATCGTAGCTGATATTGCTCGGCAGGAAGAGGAGGCGGCAGGCACCGTCGCCCTCATAGAAAGCAGTCTCGGCAGAATCGATGAGGCGGCTGATGTCATCCTTCTCGTCGCTTACCGAAGCACGGTCGATGACGAGGAAGATATCCTCCGGCTTGGCATCTCCCTGGAAATCGTCGATGCGGATGAATTCACCTTTCACCAGAATGCGTGCGTATCCCTCCTGAAGATACATCTCCAGTTGCTTTTCCAGGCTTCTGCCTTCTACAATATGTAAAGGGGCAAGGATTACAAACTTGGTGCCCTTGGAAAACTGTCGGGTGCATGCCAGTACATCCTCGGTGGTATGGCGCTTCACTTCCTGTCCGCTGATAGGCGAATAGGTCTTGCCGATACGGGCGAAAAGCAGGCGCAGGTATTCGTAGATTTCCGTGCTGGTGCCCACGGTAGAACGTGGGTTGCGGGAAATCACCTTCTGCTCGATGGCGATGGCAGGAGGCAACCCCTTGATGAAATCACATTCCGGTTTGCTCATTCTGCCCAGAAACTGGCGGGCATACGAAGACAGCGACTCCACATACCGGCGCTGTCCTTCGGCATATAGGGTATCGAAAGCCAATGAAGACTTGCCCGACCCGGAGACACCCGTAATGGCAACAAACTTGCCCTGTGGTATCTTCACGTCGATGTTCTTCAGGTTGTTGGCTCTCGCCCCCTTGATCTCTATATATTTCTCTTTTGACATTGAACTTTGAACTTTGAGCTTTGAACTTTATGATTAGTGCTCCTCTTTTATTCGTGGTGATAAGGCTCACCTTTTATAATAGTACATGCACGATAGAGCGCCTCTGTAAAGATGAGGCGTACCATCTGATGCGAGAAGGTCATCTTGGAAAGGGAGATCTTCTCGTTGGCGCGGTCATATACTGCCTGCGAGAAACCGTAGGGACCTCCGATAACAAACACGAGTCTTCTGGCTGTAGCCTGCTTGCGCTCTATCCATTTGGCAAACTCGATGCTTCGGAATTCCTGTCCGTGTTCATCCATCAGCACCACGGTATCGGAAGGCTGAATCAGTTTCAGAATCAGATCACCCTCCCGTTCCTTCTGCTGCTGTTCGCTGAGACTCTTGGTGTTCTTGAGTTCAGGAATCGTTGTTATGTTGAAGGGCATATAGTGGGTGATGCGCTCGGCATAATCCTTGATGCCCGCAATGAAATGCTTGTTCACGGTCTTTCCGACCAATATCAATTCTGTTTTCATTTCCTGTAGTATCCTTTCTTTTCCAGTTTCGGGTTCTTCGGGAACCATCCCTTCTCGCATCTTTCCTTCTGTTCGAAGAGTTCACCGATGCTCCATAAGCATGAAGCACCTACTACGCCCAAGATGGCAGAGCCGAGTACATTGGCAACCAGAAAGGCTGCCCCTATGCAGATGATACCCGTCACTAGAAACACCCACCAGAATCGGGTGCCGGTATAATATTCTGTCTTGATAACAATAGGGTGAAAGATACCTATTATTAAAAAGGTGGAAATGGCGATGATGACGCCTGTGTAATATAGTTTCATATAACCTACTTTTTATTTCATTTCTTTTTCAATGTGCAAAAATACAAAAAAAACTTCAATCTTGCTTGGTTTATCAAAATTTTTATATAACTTTGTACGCAAAAAGAGATATATTGTGCTGTTTTCGGGCACAACACTCTGAATGAACATTATTAATAACAAAATAGAATCAAACTATGGCTAATAACGCAGAATTGATCAAGCAGTGTGAAGAAAGAGCACAGCAGTGGCTCACACCTGCTTTTGACGAAGAAACTCGTAAAGAAGTAAAGGCAATGCTCGACGCAGAGGATAAGTCTGCTCTCGTTGATGCATTCTATCAGAACTTGGAGTTCGGTACTGGTGGCTTGCGCGGTATCATGGGCGCAGGTACCAACCGTATGAACAAGTATATCGTTGGTATGGCTACTCAGGGCTTCGCTAACTACATCCTCAAGGCTTTCCCAGGCGAGGAGAACCTTTCTGTAGTGGTAGGTCACGACTGCCGTAACAATTCCCGTCTCTTCGCTGAGACCGTAGCTGCCATCTTCTCTGCCAATGGCATCAAGGCTTATCTCTTCGAGAGCCTCCGTCCTACACCAGAGATTTCTTTCGCTATCCGTGAGCTCGGTGCCAAGGCTGGTGTCAACGTAACTGCTTCTCACAACCCTAAGGAGTACAACGGTTACAAGGCTTACTGGAGCGATG
>ERZ1026888.606-NODE-606-length-18899-cov-15.377255_pt1 | contig 18899 bp, 10 predicted proteins | sample MGYA00380174_ERZ1026888 | MGnify/ENA primary metagenome ERZ1026888 (study PRJEB33269, sample SAMEA4719810) | human gut metagenome | biome: human-associated habitat; feature: organic feature; material: feces | place: Cameroon | collected 2013-10 ...
GTTACACTCTCCTCGGCCGTATGTTTGCCATGGGTCAGATTCAGGGTGTCATCGCCACAGTTGATGATGAACTCGGCATCGAGTATAAGCAGCCGGGATTCTATGATTAGTTATTAGTGATTAATTCTGATGAAATATAAAAAGGGCTAGCATGCACAGGCGCACGCTAGCCTTTTTGTTTTTACACCCTCTTGGACCGCATGTGGCCATGAGTCAATTTCTGGGTGTCATCGCCACAGTTGATGATGAACTCGACATCGAGTATAAGCAGCCGGAATGATCTTATTTTAAATAGGAATGTAGTTTTTTTGTTTGCCCAATGAAACAAATCATTCAAATGTAGCTGAATTGACGAATTTTGCTGTTTTTTTGACGAATTTTAGGTGTTCTCTTCCAATTATTCGTATTAATTTTGCAGCAGAAAACAAAAGATATAGTCGGTTGTAGTAACAGAAAATATAAATTATTAAGAATATCATATATGACATATAAGTATATTATAACTCAGAGTTTGGCGATGCTGATGAGTCTTGCTTCGAATGCTTTCGAAGTGAAGAGCGGGCAGATGGTGGTGGTTTCTGCTGATACTGCCCGGATGGAACCCGTGGCTAAGACAGCTTTGAAGATGTTGAAGGGCGATATCCGAAAAGTGCTGGGTTCGGAAATGAAACTTGTTAATACTTCTGTTAATAGTTCCATCATCCTGCAGAGGGATGCCGCTGCCTTCGCCTACAAGAAGGAAGCTTTCCTGCTAAAGTCTGCCAATGGTTGCCTATATATAAAAGGTAGCGATGATCATGGATTGGCTTACGGCATCCTCGAGGTGTCTCGCCTCTTGGGCGTTTCACCGTGGGAATGGTGGGCAGATGCCGAGCCTAAGCAGCTCAAGGCATTCTCCCTGAAGGAAGGATATCACAATGAGCAGGCACCATCGGTGGAGTATAGAGGCATCTTCATCAATGATGAGGATTGGGGACTGATGCCATGGTCGGGAAAGACCTATGAACCATCGGATATCAAGGGGCATATCGGTCCGAAGACCAATGCCCGCATCTTCGAGCTGCTGCTCCGTCTTCGTGCCAACACCTATTGGCCAGCGATGCACGAATGCACCAAGCCTTTCTTCCTGACTCAGGGCAACAGAGAGGTGGCTCAGCAGTATGGCATCTACATCGGCGGTTCCCATTGCGAGCCGATGGCTTCGAGCACGGCTGGCGAATGGCCGGCAAGAGGCAAGGGACAGTATGACTTTGTGCATAACAGGGAGAATGTGCTCCAGTTCTGGGAAGACCGTGTGAAGGAGGTGGCTGGTCAGCCTATCCTCTATACCATCGGAATGCGTGGCGTTCATGATGGAGCCATGCAGGGAGCCAAGACAACTGAGGAACAGAAAACAGTATTAGATAGCGTCTTGAAGGCGCAGAGAGAGTTGTTGGAAAAATATGTGGATAAGGATGTGACGCAGGTGCCTCAGTTGTTTGTGCCTTACAAGGAGGTGCTCGACGTGTATCATGCAGGCTTGCAGGTGCCGGAGGATGTATGCCTGGTATGGTGTGACGACAATTATGGCATGGTACGCCACTTCCCTACAGCTGCTGAGCGTGCCCGCAAGGGTGGTAACGGCATCTACTATCACGTGAGCTACTGGGGCCGTCCGCACGATTACCTCTGGCTCGGAACCTTCTCGCCAGCTTTACTCTACCAGCAGATGTCTGAAGCCTGGCACAAAGGCATTCAGAAGTTCTGGATTCTCAATGTGGGCGATATCAAGCCTGCTGAGTATCAGATAGAGCTCTTCCTGGATATGGCGTGGAATATGAATCGCATCTATCCGGGCGATACCCCAGAGAAGGAGCTGCAACCTAACAATGAATGGCTGGCAGAGCATGAGAGGAACTTCTGGACCCGCGAATTCGGCAGGAAACTGGCAGCTGTGATGTTGCCGGTGATGCAGGAGAGCTATCGGCTGGCGTATATCCGCAAGCCGGAGTTCATGGCGAATACACGATGCGAGGAAAGAAATCCGAAATATAAGGTAATCACCGACCTGCCATGGAGCGAAGCCTATATCCGGGCAAGATTGGCTGATTACAAGTCGATTTCAGACAAGGCAGAGAAGATAGGGGGAATGCTCGATAAGGCGATAGCCAAAGGTGAATTGCCTAAGGAACGCAAGGATGAGTTCTATCAGCTATTCAAATATCCTGTGCAGGCTGCTGCTCAGATGAACAATAAACTCCTTTATGGGCAGCTGGCTCGCCACGGAAAGGAAAATTCTGCTTCTTCCCGTGATGTTTCTGCCGAGTATTGGAAGAAGAGCGAGGCGGCTTACGACAGCATCATCAGTCTCACCAAGGTATACAACGAGGGTTATTACAATCAGGGCAAGTGGAACCGCATGATGGATTTCCAGCCACGCAGGCTGCCGGTATTCAACCGTGTGCCTCATACCGTGGCTACCCAGCCTTTGGCAAAAGATCCTGAATATATAGCATGTTTGAGCGCCAACGATTGCATTTCTGCCAGTCCTCTTTCCTTGTGGAAGGGATTGGGTTATGAAGGTAAGGCGATTAGTATAGTCCGAAATCAAGAGATAGGTTTTGTTTTCGACGGTAAGAAGGTGAAGGGTGATTCGATTACCATCCAGGTTCGTTGGGTTCCGACTCATCCTATGGATAACAAACTTCGCTTTGCCCTCTCGCTCGATGGCGGTAAGCCGGTAGAGAAGGAATATCAGACAGGGGGCAGAAGTGAGCAGTGGAAGGTGAACACCCTGCAATGTCAGGCTCGTGTTTTCATTACCCTGCCGATTGCCAAGATGAAGAAGCATCGCATTCTCATCAAGGCATTGGACGAAGGCTTGGTTTTGGACCAGGTTTATGTGTATTGATTTCTATTTTAAAAGTTTAGAATTATAAGTTTAGGTTTAGTTGTTTTTGGTTATAAAGATTAGTTGATTTAGGTACATTTGTTTTTAAATTAGTTGATTTAGGTTTTTAGTTTTTTTAGGTTTATAGGTTAGTATTTTAGAAATCCATGGCCCGCTGTTGAAGTTCGCCATGTTTTTTTTGTTTGTTTCTTTTGCCGTTCTAATTATTTTTACTAATTTTGTATCCGTAAAAAAGAATGAAATCTTATGAAGAAGATATTGTATTTTTTGTTCCTGCTGTATAGCAGTTGCTGTTATGCCCAACTGGCCCAGGTCAGGGTCTGTCCCATACCCTCTATCTCTCAGCTTCCTGTGAGTGCCATCTCCTGTGTCTATGAAGATTCAGAAGGCTATATGTGGTATGGCACGGTAGATGGATTGTGTCGTGACGACGGTTATTCCGTCCACGTGTTCCGTAGCGATTTCCATACGCCCGGACTGATGGACATCAACTCCGTGCTCAGTATTGACGGTGACAGGAACAATCGCATCTGGTTTGGCACCCAGAAGGGTGTTTATATTCTCGACAAGAATACCTATGCCATCACGAAGATATCCTTGAAGGAACTTCAGTCCGATCCCGTCACTCTGCTCAAGGTCCGCCGCAATGGGGATATCTGGATTTCCTGTGGTAATATCCTGTACGAATTGGGTTCCGACGGAAAGCTTCGCAAGCGCCACCGCCTTTCTTCTTTCTGCACGATGCTCTTTGAGGATAGGCAGGGAAATCTGTATTATGCTACCAGGAACGGTGAATTCTACAGAAAATCAGGAACCGGAAAAGAAGTCCTGCTGGATAGGTACATGTCGGTGAAGGCGATGTGCGAGGACCGGCAGACGGGCAATTTCTGGCTCCTCACGGGTGGCTCTGCCTTGTGGTATTATTCGCCCAAGGCAAAGGCTCCGTCAGCGCATTTCATTATGCAGCAGGTGCCGGCTTCCCTTCACAGCGCTTTGTTCAGAGAGGTAATTCAGGACCCTCATTATCATTATCTGTGGATTCTGAGCCAGGATCATATCCAGGTTTTCAAGCCTACGGCAGGCAACCGCATGGAATCAGTATCTACCGAGGGGGTCTTTACGCCCGAAAAGAAGATATTCTCGCATATCTATCAGACTAGGGATGGGAACATCTGGATTTCGGCGTTTGACCATTTCAGTTCCGTCATCAACTTCAAGGAGAGCGACGTCAACAATTATGCCTATGCCCCCCTGCTGCAGGCCACGGGTTTCAATCCTGCCATCGTTACGCTCTGCAAGGATGATGATGGAGCCTTCTGGTACTATCAGGAAGCCTGCGGACTCTTTCTTTACGATGCTCAGCAGGGTGGCAGACCGATAGATTACCGCCAGTGTCCTGCTGTAAGTCATCTTCCGCTCTATACGATACCTTATCTCATCAAGTCGCAGCAGCACAATGCCATCTGGGCGATGACTCCCTTCAACATCATCATGAAGCTGAGGAGAGAGGGGCAGCAGATTCTTCTGGAAAAACAGCTCGATCTGCTGACGGTAAGCAAGACTGCGGGAAATGCCGAGGTCATCTTTGAAGACAGCCGGCAGAACCTGTGGATAGGTACGATGAACGGCATATTCATGTATCGCCATCAGGGGCAGCAGCTGGTTTGCATATCAGAGAAGATAGGAGATGTGAGCGATTTCTGCCAGTCGGCAGATGGCTATATCTGGTGTACGGTGCGCAACCGGGGCATTTGCCGCATCTCCCAGTCGGGCAAGTGGCAGCTCTTCCCTCATAAGAAGGATTTCCTGACGCTGGATGTCACCACCGATGGCACCATCTGGGCTACTACGGGCGAAGGCCAGCTTCTGTCCTTTGCTTCCTCCAACCCTTCTGTTTATACAGACTATACCCTGAAGGCGGGACTCAATGGCGATATGGTAGACCATGTGAAGGTAGACCGTTTCAACCATCTCTGGATCATGACCCCTCAGACCATCCGTGAATTCAATCCGAAGAATGGAGCCGTCAGAGTATATTCTACGGGCGATGACGACATTGTGCAGCATCGTTTTCTGCCTCGTGCCGTATTCCGTGACCCTCAGAGTGGGGAGATGTTTTTCGGTGGAATCCCTGGCTTGGTATCTTTCAAGACCAGCCAGCGCCTGGAGAGCATACCAAAGGACGTTCATGCCTGCATCACCGACATCAAGGTGATGGGCAAGAGCATCTGGCTCGACCCTCAGCGCAGGAAGACGGCTAACAGTATCGAAATCAGTCCTGACGAGCAGAATATCACCATCGAGTTCTCTTCGCTCGATTTCAATAACCGTGCACGCATCTGCTATGCCTATCGCCTGAAGGGGGTTGACAAGGACTGGGTATATCTGCCCGTGGGCAAGAATGCTGCTATATATAATAAGGTGGCGAAGGGCGATTATGTCTTCGAGGTGAAGGCTACCGACGAGAACGGACTTTGGAGCAAGCATGTAGCTACCTTTGAGATTCATCGTCTGCCTGCCTGGTGGGAGACCATTTGGGCATATATCGTCTATCTGATTCTCTTTGTTCTTGCCTTATGGCAGATCATCAGGCGCTATAAGGAGCGGGTAGAGGAGCACAACGATCAGATTATCGAAGAGAATGTGGCAGAAGGCAAGAAGGAATATCTCACCACTGTTTCGAAGGAACTCGTCACCCCACTGATGACCATCAGCACCATAGCCGGCAATATCAAGGCGGGTGATAAGTCGATGGAGAAGAAACTGGGCATCATTCAGGACAACGTGGAACGTTTGAAGGGGATGGTGCAGACCAAGATGGAATCTCAGCTTGATGCCACTAGGATTGATGAGCGGTTCATCGAGCGGGCTACGAAAATAGTGGAAAAGCATCTGAGCAGTGAGAAGCTGGACGTGGTGTTCCTTGCTTCCGAACTGGGCATGTCGCGTTCTACCTTCTCCCGCAAGCTGAAGGCAGTGGTGAAACAGACTCCGCTGGAGTTTATCCGCGGCATCAAGATGAAGCATGCAGCCGAAATGCTGAGGCAGAAAACGGCCACCATCCAGGATGTGATGCTGGCTGTGGGCTATAATGACCACAAGAGTTTTGTTCAGGTGTTCCGTGATACCTTTGGAGTATCACCTAGTGAATATCAGCGAGATAACAAGCTATAAGTGGTATTTTAACCACCCGATGGGGGGTATTTGTTCAAAAAACGGCTTGAACAAATGCCCCCTTTCTTATGACCCGTAATCAAGAATGGTGTTTCTTCCTTTTATTATATATTTGCAACCGAAAAGAAATAACAACATATCTTAAACATAATAAAATGGAGAAAAAAACTATTCAAAAAACTCCTAAGCAAGTTTTGCTTTCAGTGGGTTTGATTTCGCTCATTGGCCTAGGAATGCCTCAAAGTTCTATGGCAGTCCCTGTTGTTAACAGTGTAGTACAGGATGGTAGTATCACGGGTGTCATTTCCGACATCAACGGTGAGCCTATTATCGGTGCCAGTGTTATGGTGAAAGGTACCAGTAAGGGAGCTATTACAGATCTCGATGGTCGCTTTACTATTAAAGATGTAAAGTCAGCCACTCTTACCATTTCTTATGTAGGTTTCATTTCGCAGGAAGTGAAGGCGCAAGCCGGCAAGATGCTCACCATCACCTTGAAGGAAGACAGCAAGATGCTCAATGACGTGGTTGTGGTGGGTTATGGAACCCAGCGCAAGGAAGAGCTCACCAGCTCTGTAGCCAGCGTAAAGGCAGAGAATTTCGTCCAGGCTTCTTCTGTAGATGCTGCCAGTCTGGTTCGTGGTAAGATAGCCGGTCTTACCGTAGTTCAGGCAGATGGTAACCCATTGTCAACCTCACAGATTATGCTTCGTGGTGTAACAACCCTTGCTTCCTCTTCTTCTCCGCTTGTAATCATTGATGGCGTAGAAGGTAATCTGAATGATGTATCGCCTAACGATATTGATCAGATTGACGTATTGAAGGATGGTTCTGCAGCAGCCATCTATGGTACCCGTGGTACGAATGGTGTCATCATCATCACGACCAAGAAGGTAAAGGGAGAGACTCCGCTTACCATTGATATCAACAGTTATATTTCCACCCAGACCATTTCCAAGCAGCTGCATGTGCTGTCAGCAGACGAGTATGCCCAGCTGGCAAAGGACGGCGTGAAGGGCGCTCTCGATTACGGAAGCCGTACAGACTGGATGAAGGAGATAACCCAGACTCCGTTCAACAAAACCTTCAGCGTGAGTCTGAAGGGAGGCAGCCAGAACACTTCCTATGTAGCCAGTCTTGATTATACCAGCAACGAAGGTATCATCAAGAACTCTGAGGTAAAGGTGCTTTATCCACGCATCAATGTGGTACATCGCATGTGGGGCAATCTCTTGAAGCTTGAGGCTCAGATCAGCGGTTTTCAGCGTTCTTATGGTGCTCCATACAGCAGCTGGTATGAGAATCCGTATTATAATGCCCTGAAGTACAATCCAACCTATTCCATCAAGAATGAAGACGGTTCATGGAATGAAAATGGCAGTTCTCCTACAAGATTGAATCCGGTTGCCCTGATCGAAGAAACCAAGGGTGACAACAAGGATACCAACATCAAGATGTACGGAAAGGCTGTGCTCAATCCTTTCAACGGGTTGAATCTCAGTGTCATGATGTCGCGCGAGGTTGATAATTTCTTCGGTTCTTATTATGAGACCATGCGCCATAAGTCTACAACCATGTATAACAAGAACGGAAATGCATCCCAGACTTCCAGCCGCATTCAGAACGACATGATGGAAATCACGGCTTCTTACGTGAACCGATTCAATAATCACAGCATAGAAGGCTTGGCAGGATATAGCTGGAATAACTATAATTACCGTTATTCTACGATGAGCAATTTCGACTTCCCTGCCGATGACTATACTTTCAACAACATGGGTATGGGTTCGGCTTTGCAGCGAGGCGAAGCCTCTATGGGAACCAGCCAGAATAGCAGCCGCCTGGTAGGATGGTTTGCCCGTCTGAACTATAACTATGCCGGCAAGTACTTCTTCTCTGCCAGCATGCGATATGAGGGTTCTTCCAAGTTTGGTGACAATCATAAATGGGGAACATTCCCAGCCGTTTCCTTAGGTTGGAACATCGCTAACGAGAAGTTCATGAAGAACATTGATTTCCTTGACATGCTGAAGCTTCGTGCCGGCTATGGTGTTACCGGTACCATCCCTGGCAGCTCATATATGAGTCTTACCCGTCTTGACCTGGGTGGCTATGCCTACTACAAGGGTCAGTGGATTACCCAGCTGAAGGCGAGTGGAAACGGAAACCCTGATTTGCGCTGGGAGAAGAAGAAGGAGTTCAACCTAGGTCTTGACTATTCTTTCCTGAACGACCGTATTTCCGGAAGCATCGACTATTATGTCCGCACTACGGATGATCTGATATGGAATTACAAGGTATCCGTTCCTCCATACGTTTCTTCCAACATTGAGGCAAATGCCGGTTCTATCCGCAACAACGGTTTGGAGGTTTCGGTCAATGTGGTACCTGTTCAGACCAAGGATTTCACATGGAATGCCAATGTCAACTTCTCTACGAATAAGAGCAAGCTGTTATCCCTGTCCAATGACAAGTATCTTTCGGGCAACTATATAGACGGCACGGTGTTCAACGCCACCACTCACCGACTGGAGGTTGGCAAACCTCTTGGCAATTTCTATGGATGGAAGTCAGTGGGCATTGACGAGAAAGGCGGCTGGCTGATTGAGGGTGAAGACGGAAAGGTAAAGAGCTTTGCCGATGCCCTGGCTAGCGACCGCCAGGTGATAGGTAATGCCCTGCCTAAGTATTATCTGAACTTCAACAACTCTTTCCGCTATAAGTGGTTTGACCTGAATGTGACTATGCGTGGAGCATTCAATTTCCAGGTATATAATATGGTGAAGAAGGATATGGGCGTTCCTGGTGCTTTGGGTAGCGGAAACGTGCTCACCAGCACATTTGATCCAAAGATGGACAATCGCAACCTGGCTTACGACCAGCCTGATGGATTTGTGAGCTACTATGTAGAAGATGCCGACTTCTGGAAGATAGACAATATTACCTTGGGATATACTCCTAACCTGTCTGGGGTGAAGTGGATCAAGAAGCTGCGTCTATACGCAAGCGTTTCTAACCTGGCAACGTTTACCGGCTATTCAGGTATAGATCCTGAACTCAACATTTCGGGACTTACACCAGGTGTAGACAATATCTATCAGTATCCTACAACACGTACCTATACATTGGGTATCAATCTTTCATTCTAAACAACAATTTAAATAACTGACAATTATGAAGAAGTTAAATATAGCGGCATTATGCTTCATGGGATTAGCTCTTGCAACATCATGCAGTAACAATTTGAGCGAAACCGTATATTCAGAGATATTGGACGAAACCTATCAGTACCAGACCAAGGATTTTGATTCCAATATTGTCGGTGCTTACAGTTCGTTACGTTCTGATAATCAGATGTACTATTGGTATGTAGAAGAGCAGGCTGGCTGCTGCGTAGTGGGTCCTCAGAACATTTCCATTTATAATGAGAATTATCCTATCATCCACTACCATAGCTGGAATTCAACCTTTGATTGGTTCTACAGCATCTGGAATGGCTGTTTCCAGGGAATTATGCGCTGCAACTATGCCCTTGACAGAATAGAGCGCAATGTGTTCCCTGAGATTTCCGAGAAGGACAAGAAGGAAGGTATTGCCGAGCTGCGTGCTCTGAGAGCGTTCTATTACTGGCGCTTGTGCGATGGTTTCGGAAACGTGCCTCTGGTTACGACAACCAGCCAGGAGATGCCTGAGCAGAGCAGCCGCAAGGAGATATACGATTTCATGGTCAAGGAACTGACTGAGGTCATTCCTGATCTCAGCAAGAATCAGGATGAAACCACCTACGGACGTTTTAACGAATGGGCTGCAAGATGCCTGCTTGCCAACATCTATCTGAATGCAGAAGTATATGCAGGAACTCCTCAGTGGCAGGCTTGTATTGACCAGTGTGATGCCATCATCAATAGCGGCAAGTGTGCCTTGTCACCTAAGTTCAAGGATAGTTTCCGCGCTTCTGGCGTAGAGAACTCCAAGGAGGTATTGATGACCATTCCTTACGATTACAACAAGGGCGTTTATGCCAACTGGCTTTGGATGAACTCCTGGCATAAGGAGCTGAAAAAGAAATATCTTACCGTCGATACTCCTAACGAGGCTGGAGTGCAGCGTGCTGTTCCTCAATACATTGACCTCTATGAAGAGGGTGATGGTAGATTGGACGACACATGGCTCCACGGATTGCAGTATGATGCTGAGGGCAATCTGCTTTACGGACAGTACGACCGGAAGGGCGAACCATTGAACTTTACGAAAGACCTTCCTGACGGAAAGTATGTTGACGAGATGGAGGGTTACAGAATGAACAAGTATGAAGTGGAAGAAGGAGCTCACTGGAGTTCCAGCACAGATATTCCACTGATGAGATATTCAGAGGTTCTGCTCATGAAGGCTGAATGTCTGCTCCGTCTCGGAAAGCCAGGAGCCGGTCAGCTGGTCACTGAAGTCCGCAAGCGTGATTTCAAGAACATTGCCGACGCCACAGTTACTGACGACGAGTTGAAGAACGAGGATTCTTCGTTCAAATGGGGATATGTGGAGAACTACAAAATTGTGGACAAGGGCGATCAGACTCCGGTTAAATACGGACAGCTCTTTGATGAGTGGCTTCGTGAATTTGCATACGAATGCTATTCCCGTCGCACGATGATCCGCTTTGGAGTATTCACCACCAAGAGCTGGCTGAGCCATAAGCCTAATGGAGATTACCGTTCTCTCTATCCGATACCGGAACAGGCATTGACAGCCAATCCAAAGCTCCATCAGAATCCTGGTTATTAATTTTCTCATTTGCAAAACGTAAATGCAAAAACAGTAAAGTTATATACAATGGAAAAACTGAAATATTTATGCTCGCTTGCCGTCCTCTTTTTCTGGAGCACCGGGGTTGTGATGGCCATCACGCCTGTGCTGAAACCCGAGGCTAAGGGAAAGGGACTGGCTCAGCTGACCTACGGCGAAGGGCACGACATACGCAACTATCTCGACAAGAATGATTATCTGGGCGACCTGAGCGTGAAATATACCGTTTCGGGCGAGGTGTATGACGTGAAGCTGGCTGATATGCCGTCACAGACGAAGGGCAGCAACTCGCAATATGTCAGCATTTCATGGCAGTTGCCTGCTTCGGTCAAGCTCAGCCAGACCTTTTCTGTTGCCGGTTCCGACATGGACTGGAACATATCCATCAGCAACGGCAGCAGGCAGGAGGTGGAAATCACCGACCTGATGGTCCGCATCCCGATAGGCGCCAGAAACGAATCGTTGCCTGCCAAGGACAATCTTGCCAAGCACGTATTCCTGAACGGAAACTCTTCGTTCATCTGTTGGCTGCCGTATAAGGGGCAGGGCAATGTGCTGCTGATGACCCTCAACAAGGGCACTTCGCTGGAATATAAGAAGCTGGGAGACCAGTTCTATATCCACTCCAAGACTTCGGTAGACCGCAGCACGGATACCTGGCAGTTCCCAAGCACCTCAAAGGTGGTGGCTGCCGGCAAGTCATATAACGTGGGCTTCCATTTCTCTCTCGTCAAGTCGTATATGGATGTCCAGAAGACCCTTTTCGACAAGGGCTATGTAGTGGCAAGGGTAGTGCCGGGCATGGTGGTATCTCCCGAAATGAACGTGCGCTGCGCCCTTTCCTGCAAGGACCGCATCAAGGCCCTGACCCCTGCCCATCTGCAGCAGGTGCAGATTACAGGCCGCGGACGTTCCAACCGGAAGCATCTCTATGATTTCCGCTTCTCCCATCTGGGCGAACAGATGATAGCCGTGGAATATGGCAACGGAAAGAAGTGCTATCTCAATTTCTATGTGACCGAACCGCTGGAGACGGTAATCAAAAAGCGTGCACGCTTCATCACCACCCATCAGCAGCATCGCGACAGCACCAAGTGGTATAACGGACTCTACAGTCTGTGGGACATGCAGAACAAGGTGCTGCTCTCGCCCGACAGCATAGGCGAACTGCCTTATCCATACATGGTGGGCGGTTCTGACGACCCTTCCAACTGCAAGGCGCTGTATCTGAGCGAGAAGAACGTGGCCTATCCAGACAGGGACGAGATAGCATCCCTGGAGTATTATGAGAAGAATTTCGTATGGGGAAAACTCCAGCGCACGGACAAGGAACTGCCTTATCCATACGGCATCTACGGATGCGACAACTGGCACGAACTGCGCAGCGGAGCCCTAGGCGACTACAATTCGGGGGGTAGCGGCAAGGAGCGTATGTGGAGAACTTACGATTATCCTACCCACTTCACGATATATTATAATCTGTACAGAATAGCCCGTGATTATCCCGACCTTGTAAGCTATCAGGATGCCAAGGGCTATCTGGAACGTGCCTACCGCACGGCGATGGCCTATTTTGAAGTGCCTTACAACATTTTCATGGGCAAGCAGTGGGCCATCAAGGGATGGAGCGACTGGGCCTATAAGCTGGGCAACTTCCATGAGCGCTATCTTCTGGACATCATCCAGGCGCTGAGACAGGAAGGCAGAAACCATGCGGCAGAGAAACTGCGCAAGGAATGGGAGAAGAAGGTGCTCTATATGGTATATGACAATCCGTGGCCTTTCGGTTCGGAGATGTTTGTGGACCGCACCGCCTACGAATCTTCCTATTATGTGGCAGAATATGCCAAGCAGCACAAGCTGGTGGCGCAGGAGCAGCTGTGGTATGACAAGAACGAGAAGAAATGGCATACCTACAAGACGCTGGACCCTGCCAGGGTTGATACCTTCATGGTCAACCAGCTGGACGGAAACCTCGCCATCCGCGGACTGTATGAGTATGATTTCAACCATCTGGGCACAGCCTGGAGCGGTGGAATGGATAATCTCGACTATATGTCGCAGATGGGCGGCGTAGCCCTGCTCGATTACGCCTTCCGATTTGCCGAGGCTCCCGAGAAGTATGTAAACTGGGGATACAATTCGCTCCTGTCTTCATGGGCACTGGTGAATACGGGAACAGCAGATACAGATTACGGCTACTGGTTCCCGGGCAAGATGAACGACGGAGCTGCCGGATGGGTATATTCTCCTTATCAGCATTCCTGCCTCTGGAATTTGAAGTCGGTGAAGCAGAAAAGAGGTCCGCTGCGTTATGACGGCGAGATAGACCACGGACTCACCGGCGGCGTCCACGGTGCCGGCATCTATCTGCTGAAGGATTCCGATTTCGGACTCGTTGCCTATGGCGGCAATATGGAGACCGACCGTAAGGGCGGCGTGAGCATCGTGCCTTGTGACGGTATCAGACGCCAGCTGCGCATCTTCACTCCTGTGCGCATCGGCATAGAACTGGAGAAGGACGGATTCCTGAAGGGGAATGCCATCCGCTGTGAAGGTCGCCGCATCAGCTTCTCTGTAGAGAACCGCGAGGGCAAGGACCATCATACAGCCATCGTTATCGAATCGGGCGAATCCCAGCCTCGTGTCTCCCTGAAGGAGGATGCAGGAAACGTTTCCGTACGCAAACTCTCTGACGGGGTATACGAAGCCAGTGTGCCTGTGAAGGGAGAGAAGACGGAGATGGAAATTGTTTTTTGATAGTGATAATATAGGTATTAAGGTATCAGTTTTCTGACGTGCTCCGGATGCTTCCGTGCATGTCGGAAGGTAAAAAGAATTCAGGATAACATCTTTTCAATGGAAATGAATAACCAATAATTTTTAATAAAGAATGATGAAAATGAACAAGTTAGCTTCTAAGGCACTGGTTGTGCTGGCTGCATCTGCCATGGCCATCCCGGCGCTTGCCGCCGACAAGAACGACAAGGTGACGTTGCTGGAATCTCCGGTGAAGGTTTCAGAAATCTCGGGTATCGACGGATTCATCGGCGACCGAATGAAACTGAACAGGGATGTATATCTCAAGAACTTCCCTATAGATAAATATGTAGATTTCGTGGTGAACCGCCAGCATACGGGATGGGACTGGACACGGGCCGAACAGCACGGCAAGTGGATAGAGAGTGCCTATCTCTCTGCCATCCAGGGCAAGGACAAGGAACTCTACCAGAAGGTGAAGAAGGAACTCTACCGCATCATTGCATCGCAGGAACCTAACGGATATCTCGGTGCCACTGCCAAGAGCTACCGCTCGGCAAAGCGCCCTATCCGCGGTATGGATCCATACGAGCTCTACTTCGTGTTTCATGCCTTCGAGACCGTTTATGAAGAGACGGGCGATAAGAAGGTGCTGAAATCCGTAGAACGACTAGCAGACTATTTCCTCGCCAATTTCGGTCCGGGCAAGAACGAGTTCTGGCCTTCCAAGCTGCGTGCACCGGAAAACAAGCGCAAGGTGCTCTCCGGTACCAGCGACTTCGCAGGTCATAGCGTTCACTATGCCTGGGAGGGAACATTGCTCTGCGACCCCGTTGCCCGATTATATGAGATTACAGGAAAGAAGAAATACCTCGACTGGTCTAAATGGGTGGTTGCCAATATAGACAAGTGGAGCGGATGGGATTCTTTCTCACGCCTCGACTCTGTAGCCGATGGCAAGATTGGCGTTGACAAATTGCAACCTTACGTTCATTCTCACACCTTCCACATGAACTTTATGGGCTTCCTCCGTCTGTACCGCATCATGGGCGACAAGAGTCTGCTCAGAAAGGTGGAAGGTGCATGGAATGACATCGCCAAGCGACAGATGTATATCACCGGTGGTGTGAGCGTGGCCGAGCATTATGAGCACGATTTCGTGAAGCCGCTGAGTGGAAACATCGTGGAGTCGTGTGCCACCATGTCGTGGATGCAGCTCTCGCAGATGCTCCTGCAGCTTACGGGCGATACCAAGTATGCCGATGCCATGGAGCGACTGATGATCAACCATGTCTTCGCTGCCCAGGATGCCCTGGAGGGTAGCTGCCGCTATCATACAGCACCTATCGGCGACAAGCCTAACGGCTATTTCCACGGTCCTGACTGCTGCACCGCCAGCGGCCACCGCATCATCTCCCTGCTGCCTACATTCTTCTATGCCGAGGAGGGCAAGGAATTCTATGTCAACCAGTATATAGATGCCAACTATGACGGCAAGGCCTTCCAGTTCTCCGTAACGGGCAACTATCCTGCCGGCGAAACCATCACGCTCACCATCAACAAGGGTGCCAGCAAGGATCTGAACCTGCGCATCCCTTCATGGTGCACCAATCCGGGTATCAGCCTCAATGGCAAGGCTCTTGACGGCGTGAAGGCTGGCAGCTATTTCAAGCTGAACCGTGCATGGAAGAAGGGCGACAAACTCACCATCCACTTCCCTATGGAAGAGCGTTGGGTGAAGCGCGAGAATCATACCAACTACAAGATGCGCATGCTGCCTGGTGGCGAAATCATGTACGATCAGATGCCTACGCCTATGATTCCTTATGCTTATCTCCGTGGTCCGGTGGTTTATTGCGTAGACATGGTATGGAATCCGCAGTTGCACAATGATGATTGCAATATTGAGAAAGATTTGAGAGTAGACATCAGCCAGAAGCCTGTGGCTATCGAGAAGGTTGATCCTTCGATGATGACCGGCTGCTTCAAGGCAAAGGGAACCTACAAGGGTTCTTCTGTAGACCTCATCCTCACCCCGTTTGCCAATATCGGCCAGTGGTGGAGAAATGGTGAACCTAAGCCACAGAAGTGGAGCGATGCCTTCACCTACGGCATCTGGGTTTATCCAATGAAGTAAAAAGTTAAGAGGAAAGGTTTTTTAAAAAGTTAAAGGGAAGTCAAGCAACAAATGCCTACATTAATATATAAAGGACATTTGCTGCTTGACTTCCCTTACTTTTTTATTAGGGAGCCCGTGTTCTCGAACCGCATTATTTTTCTTTTGTATCGAGTTTCACTTCTTCTATGTATTTCACCATCGAATCCTTGCCGTTGAGGAGATAGTAGTCCACTTTTACCAGATGATTGTAGTCGGCATTTCCCTTCACCCTGACGTGCAGGGTCTTGGTATATATAAAGGTGTCGCGGCGCGAAGGGTAGGATACGAGCTGTATCATGTCCTTGTTGGATCCGCTGCCCACCAGGAATATGTCGGTACTGTCCACGATGGCAGCCTGCTCAGCTGTCTTCTTCGCCATCTTTTTGGCATGGGCAGACGATGTGTCTTCCGGATAGAACTCGCTGGCAGCCACGGTGTCACCATCCTGCTGTTCGGGTGCAAACTTGCAGCTGGTACCGGTTGTCGTAATAAGGGTTGTGGCGGCAATGGCAGCCACGAAGTATAAAATCTTCTTCATGATTATCTGTTTTTTGCCTGCAAAATTACAAAAAATCCTCTGAAAAACCAATTTCTTTTTCGTCTGATAGTCTTTTGAGCGTATAATTATCGTTCATTTGATACAATAAATCGTTCTTGATGCGTAAAAATGCCAAAAATTGCTGTTTTTTGAACGTTTTTTTCACCTATTATATACAGAAATACCTTATCTTTGCACCAGAATTCAGAAAGGTTTGGTTTACTTACGGTGAATCGATTCGTTTCGGGATGATATGGTTTACGATTATAAGTTTAGGTTTAGTTGTTTTAGGTTAAGTTTTAGGTAAAAGTTTTTAAGTTTAGGTTAGTTAGGTTTTTAGGTTTATAGGTTTAGTTTTTTAGGTTTATAGAATTGTATTCTAGAAGTCCACAGCCCGCTGTTGAAGCTCGCTGTGGATTTTTTTATCCCCAAAATACAAAAAAAATTATGAGAATGTTTTTGGATTCCTAGGTTTTACTCGGTAAAAATCTGCGACGTTTGCGAATTGAAAATCGGCGGCAGGAGAGAAAGGTGAAGCTGCGGGAGTTATTTCTTGTCCCACAGATTCCACAGATTTTCACAGATACAATAGAAAAAAAGGTCTATATGCCACGATAATCGGGTGGCGTATAGACCCTTTTGGTAGTATCAAGGATGTCGAAGGATGGCGCCATGCGGTCTGATGGGGCGCTGCATGACTAGAGCTTCATCTGCTTGATTTCCTCTGCCGTCAGCCCCGTCAAATCCATGACCGTTGCTTCATCCATTCCCTGTGCCAGCATCTTTCTGGCAATCTCAAGGCTTCGCTGGTTCATGCCTTTCTCCATTCCTTCAACTCTGCTTTGTCTCATTCCTTCAGCTCTGCCTTTCTGGTAGCTGTCATCCAGGAGGGTTCTTTCAACACTTACCGAATCCCAGAATTTGTCGTAGACTCTGAGCTCTACTTCTGTAAAGTCAAAAACCTCAAGTTCTTTTATGGCTTGTCCTATTTCTGGTTCATCAAGAAGGTCGGCTGGTACTTCCTTGGTCTCTTCATTGATTTCCGTGAGAAATCTGAGCCATAGAACCATCATACGCTTGTTGGCGATGGAATGAGGAGTGAACTTAGGGAGTTCAATAAAGGTGAAGTGTAGGTCTTCAATCACTTTGTGGGTATCCTTGTCGTATACGACGTGATAATTGTGGATGAAATCAGGAGTGTTATATTTGTAGGTGTCATTTGTCAGATTGAGTGAATATGTAGGATATTGGGCAAAGTATTTCACTTGCTTTATAGCTGGATTCACGTAGAGTTCTGATGCAATAAATTGTACTCGGTGTTCAAAGAAATTAGACCATTCCATTCGTATCACAACACAGAATTTATTGCTTTTAGCATCTGTACAGAGTATGTTTGCAATGGCATATCTGTAACTGTTATTTTCGGGCACAAGTTCTGTAGGCAGATACTTGATTTCTTGTATCTGCTCTTCTTCGCTGAGTGGCAGGAGGGCGTTCTGAAGACTGATCAGTCTTGCGGGATGATTGCCGAATATCTTCTTGAACGTAAGGTCTGCCTTAGGGTCTAAGTACTTCATAACCATCTGTTTTAAAATCTACAGCGCAAAGTTACGACTTTATTTTCAAACCCGCAAGCTTTTTCTGGAATTTCTTTGTTTTTCCTTGGGGGTGTTCTAAAGAAGCTATTAGATAGGGAAAATATCTCTGAGAAATAATAAAATATCTCTGTGAGATAAAACTATATCTCTGTGAGATAAAACTATATCTCCGTGAGATAAAATAATAGCGTATTGAAAAATCTTGATTCTTTGGAAAAAGAGGGAAAATAAAAAAATAAGACACGAAAACTGAAGGCACTGAAGGCAAAGTTTTTTGGAGTGTTAAAATAGGGTTAAAAAGTAAGGAGAATGGACAAAAATGTTGGCTAAAGGACTGAAGGCACTTTTTCAAAATAATAATTTCATGTCAAAAACTGCATTTTAACACTTGGTACAAATATCGGGTAGTATTCTAATAATCAGATAATTACCTCTTATTTGCTCTACGCTGCATATAAAAATGAATTTTTAATTTCAGATTTCAGTTTTTTTTTGTGACCCTTCCTTCACAACCTTCAGTTTTTCAGAGGGTATCCTTTACTCGTAATTCTTTACAAATTCTAAAATCCTAAATCTGCGTTATCTGTGATATCTGTGGGACGATTAAAGAAACAAAAAAGAGGATGTGCCATGGACTCATGACGCATCCTCTTTTTTAAATTTACATTTCTACGATTACCTCGTGTTTGCCTTCCTGACATGGAATGATGGTGCCTGGGATAGGTTGACCATCAACGGTTATCTGCTTGACGCCCTTCTCCTTGCCTTCTGGGTTCTTTACCACGATGTGGTATTTGCCACCACGGAACTTGCGGGTTACCTCGTACTCATGGGCGGTGCTTGGGAGACATGGGTCGATGTTCAGACCCTCGTAATCAGGCTTGATGCCGAGGATGAACTCGCTGACCGTATACCACATCCATGCTGCTGTACCGGTGAGCCAGGAGTTCTTTCCTTCGCCCGGTTTGGCTGCATCCTTAC
>ERZ1026888.611-NODE-611-length-18766-cov-20.242531_pt1 | contig 18766 bp, 10 predicted proteins | sample MGYA00380174_ERZ1026888 | MGnify/ENA primary metagenome ERZ1026888 (study PRJEB33269, sample SAMEA4719810) | human gut metagenome | biome: human-associated habitat; feature: organic feature; material: feces | place: Cameroon | collected 2013-10 ...
AATGATGTTTCAGGCGATGAAAAACCTCAACAGGAAGCATCAGGAGGAAATGAACATGCAGAAGCAGGAGAAGGAAGAGTAGAAGAACCAGAAGGCGGTCTCCCACTCCTCCCAAAGGAAGAGAAGCCAGACCCTACTTTTAACCCGATTGAGGCGGCTGCCGCAGAGTTCAAGAAGGAGCATCCTCTGACTGAGGAGGAGATTATGAAGGCTGACGTGGACGATGTGGTGAAGGATATGGCTCTGGACTATCTGAACGGAGACGTGACAGATGATTTGCACCGTGCTATCTACGAAAGCATCTTTGTTAAGACCAGAGACAAGGTTGAGACTAATGAATCTGTTCCAGCCGTGGAACAAAGTGTTTCATCGGGTGAAACTGATAGTTCCATCGTGAGAAACGAAAATAAGCCTCAGAATAATGAGGTGAAGGGTTCCAAGAAAGAGGAGACCAAGGTGAAGAATGATGTGAAGACGGCTGACGATGCAGCAGTAGCAGCTTCCAACAAGAAGGTTAATGACCTTTGGGATATGCTCAAGAATGCCGGTAAGGATGAAATGTCTGCTTCGTTCATCGGTCTTAACTCTAGACAGCTTGAAGTATTGCCTAAGCTGGTGAGTGCTATGGCTGAGAATGCTTATCTGAGAATCAAGAGAGGCATGCACAATCTTGAAGACGTGGTGAAGGAAATGCGCAAGGAGTTTGCTCCTGCTGCCAAGCTCTTTAAGAAGGAAGACGTGGATGCTATCTATGAGCAGATGATGAATATCCGCTATCGTGACGGTGAGCAACGCATGAGCTTGAAGGAGTGGGCTGACTACTACGAGAAGACTTCGCCTAAGCATCAGGAGAATCTGGTGGGTGACTCCAAGAGTGCCGAGCAGCGAAAGCTGGCTGAGAAGAAGTTTATTGATGCCGTGAACCTGCAGTTGGCTTTCAAACATAAGTTTAACGGTATTGTTGAGCTGAGAAAGATTGCAGAGAGACTCGGCTTGAAGGATATTAAGGACACAGACCTTCAAGAGCTTGCTGAGACTGCTATTGTTAAGCGAGCAAGAGGTATCTCTTCGTCGGAATCAACCAACAATGCCAAGAAATTTGAACTCATCAAGAAACTCTATGAGAATCAGCCTAGCCTCAACCAGAGAGATTCTGAGCGAGTGATGAAGCAGCAGTACTCTACCCCTGCCCCTTATGCTTTCCTTGCAGATATGTATGTAAAGGGCAACGGCAAGGTGATTGAGAGTGCTCTGGAGCCAAGTGCCGGTAACGGTATGCTTACGATTGGTCTGCCAATGGATAAGGTACATGTGAACGATATTGATGCCCAGCGATTGGCGAACCTGAGAAGACAGGGCTTCAAGAACGTGACCAGTCAGGACGGAACCCAACCTTTCAAGGTGAAGCCAGTTGATATTGTGATTACCAATCCACCATTCGGTAGTGCTACGCCAAGAGACTATGACGGCTATAAGATTTCTTCCCTGGAAGGACAGATGGCTATCAATGCCCTGGAGAGCATGAAGGGGGATGGACGTGCTGCCATTATCATCGGTGGCAACACGGAATACGCCAAGAACGGAAGTCTGAAACCAAAAGACAAGGCTTTCCTTGGTTATCTCTATAGCCACTATAATGTGGAGGACGTGATTAATGTAGATGGCGGTCTGTATGCAAAGCAGGGAACCAGCTACCCTACACGTATGATATTGATAAACGGAAGACGCTTGAACGAGAATGCCTTTCCACCAGTAAAGGATAAGGCTAGAGCCGAGACCGTGAAAGATTATGACGAACTTTATAAACGAATTGAAGATGATATACTACGAGGTGAACGGATGGATTCTTCCATCGGAGAAGAAGGAGGAAAAGTTAACGCAGAACCTGATAAACAAGGGGCTGCTGGTGCTCATGAAGAGGGATTACGAACAGGAGAACGAGGAGGAAGCGAACCAGATGGTAAGCGAGGGTCTGACGTATCTGACACATCTTCCGTATCAGGAACCCATGATGACTTGGACAATCAACGAGGAACCGAGCCAAGAAAAGATGGAGAACTTCCTGATGGAGATAGTAGAGCAGACGGAACAGGGACAGAGCCTACTCCAAGCAAAGAACCAACCGCTGGAGCCAATGACGGACGAGTATCTGGATCAGGAGGAACTGGACGGAATGACACTCAGCCAAGTTCTGATGAACCTGCCAGCACCGGGACAGGAAGCGGACCACGGGGACAACTACAGCGGGTGGACAAATCCGTACGTGGACTAAGTACTGAGAAGGTTGCCTATGCCCCAAAGAGTGGAAACCCATTCACTCTGAAGGCTGTGATGCCTGCCGACCAGCAGGAGGCGGTGAATAAGAACCTTGAAAAGTTGGGCGATGCCGACCAGTTCCTTGTTGACGAACTGGGCTACAACGATAAGGATGATTTGTATTCTCATCTTGCCGCAGAGCAGGTTGATTCTGTAGCCCTTGCCTTGCAGCAGGCAAAGAAGGGCAACGCCTTCATTATCGGAGATATGACTGGTATCGGTAAGGGAAGACAGGCAGCTTCGCTTATCAGATACGCCAAGAAGCAGGGTCAGGTTCCAGTGTATTTCACCAAGACAGCAGGATTGCTGAGTGATGTTTATCGTGACTTGGTGGACATTGGTAGCCCTGAGCTGAGACCATTTGTATTCGGTAGTGCCAAGGAAGCTGCCATTACCGACTCGGAGGGTAACGTGGTATTTGCCCTGCCATCGAAGAGCGAGGTGAAGCGAGTACTTGATTACATTGAAAAGAACGGAAAGCTGCCAGATGAATATGACTATGTATTGACTACCTACAGCCAAGTAAGCAACGGTGTGTATGAGTTTGATGAGGACGGCAACCGCAAGGAGAGAAAGCTTGCGAAGGGTAAATCATTCGGTGCTGCTGCTCTGAGCGGACAGAAGAGACGTGATGCCATCGAGAAACTGATGGGCAACGCTTATCTTATCCTTGACGAGAGCCACACGGCTGGTGGTAATAGCGGTCAGGGAAACTATTTCCAACACATTATTCAGAAGGCAAAGAATGTTACCTTCTTCTCGGCTACCTTTGCCAAGAGACCAGACAATATGCCTATCTACGCTTTGCGTACTGCCATGAACGAGGGCGGTATGAAAGCATCCGACTTGATTGATGCGGTGAAGCGTGGTGGTGCTACCTTGCAGGAGATTATGAGCCAGACCTTGACACAATGCGGTCAGATGATTCGCCGTGAGCGTGATATGACTGGCGTAACCATCGACTGGAAGGCTATTGACGAACCAGAGCGAGTACAGGAACAGCGAGAACAGTATGATAGTATCATCGGATTGTTTAATGATATTATCAATTTCCAAAAGAAATATGTTTCAAGTTACGTGGATGAGCGTAATGACGAGTTGGCTGCCATTCAGTCTACTATGGGGATCAAGAAGGGTACTGCTGCCCTGGGTATCAAGAATCAGCCATTTGCCAGCAAGGCATTCAATACCGTTCAGCAGGTACTTCTCTCCCTGAAAGCGAAGTCTGCTGCAGAACGTGCCATCGACTACTTGAAGCAGGGTATGAAGCCTGTGATTGCGCTGAACAATACCAATGAATCGCAGACTGGCAATCTTGCGCTTGGCGAGGAAATGGACGCACCAGACTTGGGTACATCATTAAAGAAGGGACTGGAGGGTACACTTCGCTATACTCAGAAGGATGCAAAGGATAACAGCGAGAGCGGATATATCAAGCTTTCAGACTTGGGTGATGAGGCTGTTGAGGCTTATCACGAACTGGAAAGGAAGATTGAACAGACAAGTACCGGTCTTTCACTCTCCCCTATTGATGTTATCAAGAACGAGTTGCAGAAGGCAGGCTATAAGGTTGGTGAGCTGACAGGTAGACAGACCGAGTTCGTTTATAATGATAACGGAACAGTTACCAAGGTAAAGCGTGCTGATACCGACAAGAAGAAACTGGCGCGCGATTTTAATGATGGTAAGATTGATGCGCTTATTCTGAATAAAAGTGCAGCAACCGGTATTTCCCTTCATGCTTCGAGCAAGTATAAGGACCAGAAGAAGCGTGTGATGATCGTGGCTCAGCAGCAGCTTGACGTGAATGATGAGGTTCAGATGCGTGGACGTATCGACCGTACCGGTCAGGTGGCAAGAGGCGCATACGAGTATGTGGTTTCCCTTATCCCTGCAGAACAGCGACTGCTGATGATGTTCAAGGCTAAGTTGAAGTCTCTTGATGCCAACACTACTTCTTCTCAGAAGAGCAAGTTCAACGAAATGGAAGTTGCCGATATTACCAACAAATATGGTGATAAGGTGGTTAAGGAATACATGGCAGAGCATCTTGACCTTTATGCACGCATGGCAGACCCATTCGGATGGGAAAAGACTTACGGTGATGATTTGACTAGAATCAACCCACAAAACCTTGTTGTCAGTGGTGGAGGTGTTGGTGATGGTGAAGCTGGCGCCGATGCCAGTAAGTTGCTTGGACGTATGGCTTTGCTGAGAGTAAACGAGCAGGAGAAGATGTTGCAGGAGATTGGCGAACTTTATGCCAACGAGATTCAGCGTCTCAACGAAATGGGCGAGAATGACTTGGAGATTACCGAGCTGCCATTGAAAGCTAAGACTATCCGCAAGGAAGTATGGAAGCAGGGCGCAGAGCCGGGCGGCGACAACGCCTTTGCTGATAACACCTATATAGAAAAGGTGAACATGGCTATCTTGAAGAAGCCTATGAAGGCTTCTGAGGTGAAAGCTTCGCAGGAAGGCTTGACTGGCGGCAAGACTTGGGAGGAATACAAGGCTGAGAAGAAGGCTGCCGTGAAGGAATACTTTGAGAAGAAGATTGCGGACGAGACCCAAAAGTATGAGGAGCGTGCGGTGAAGGCTGCTACCAAGGCTAAGGAGAAGTATATCAAGGACGGCAAGAAGGGACAGGAGAAATCGGGAATGACTGATGAGCAGATTGTGAAGAATGCAGGATTCCAGTATGACACATTCTATAAGCAGGAGAAGGATAAGCTGAATGATGTGGTGAAGAATCTGAAAGCTAAGGCTGAAATGTTTGACCGAGTGCTTGATACATTCGATACCAACGGTGCTTTCGTTCTGCCTATGGATATGAACAATCCAAACGAGTTGAGCGGATTCGGCAACAGTTACGGAAGACTCATTGACATTAAGATTACGGATAACTTCTCGCCTAACGCTTCTTCCGTTTCCTTTGCTACCTTGGATGGAAGAAGAAAGATTACCTTCCCTATCGCAGGTAAGGTGGGTGCAGGTGATAACAAGGCTGATGTTATCAGTGCCATTGACAACATGACTAAGCGAGCTGCTGGATTCGGCGATAAGCATATCAGAGTGTTGAGCCAAGACTTTGACAGTTGGGATAGATTGACCAGCAACGAGAGCCGCAAGGATGGCTACATCGTGACCGGTAATCTGATGCAGGCTTTGGTTGACAGTAAGGATCAGGGCTTGGGCGGTCAGCTGGTGAAATATACTACTGATACTGGCGAGGTGAAGACTGGTATCCTGATGCCAGACCGTTTCGACCCTAAGGGTTTGACTACGAATGCGCCTATCAACAGCGTGGCTGAGAAGTTTGAGCTTTCATCATGGCATGGCGGTATTGACGAGGTTACTTCATCGGATGGTGAGGTGAAGGTGAAGCGCATAGACAACTATCGTGGTAACTACTATGAGATTCGTGTACCAAAGAGCAAGGCGAAGGGCGGCAAGTACTTTACGGATAAGGAACTGCTGGATATGGTTGACGGACATAATTTCGAGACCAGAGGCAACAGTATGCTTGCTGAGTTCAAGCCAGACCAGTTGAAGCCTGTACTGGATAGACTCTCGAAGATGGGCGTGAAGGTGCAGGAGGAGCGCAATACTTCTGAGGATAAAGGCACCCACTTCCGTGAGGACAGAGGCTTGCAGTATTCTAAAACAGATACAAAAGATGTTAAGAATAGTAGAATCATTCCCGAAGATGTAGATAAAAGCGTATCTTCGCAGATTGAAAAGAAGTTTGATGATAGAGTTGACGAGTTGACTAAGGACTTGTCGGATGAGGATAAAGCCGAGTTTAACAGACACCTCGACTACTATACCTCTATATTTTCTAGATACAAGGCTTCTGAAATTACTTACACTTTAAACGGATTAGAAAATGATGTTAGATTCTGGGGACGAACTTTTGGAAATGGAGAGAAAGCAAGTAGAACGCATCTTGTGCAACTTAAAAGAGCTGAACTTGAAGCTGCCAAAACTGCCGCAAGGAGAGAAATGGACTATCGAGAAGTTCGAGCCAAAGCTCTCGCAGATGGCTATGGATTGCGAAGAGGAGCTAAAGCCTCTTTTGCAGATATATCTAGACTCTTTGAGGCGACAAATCAAGCAAAAGAAGAAGGCGCAAGAAGACTCTTTGAGAAGGCGTTCGATATAGCCAAGCGACTCGGAGTTGAGTTTGGCGGCATGGATGAGGGAGAAAAAAGAGGTAATGTTGGAGAAGCTACACCAGAAAGAGACATTAATTTCTTCATTGATACTCTCTCTAGAACATACACTAAACCTAAAGAGGCGGCTCATTCCATCCTGCATGAGTTAATACATCAGGCTACCATGGGTGCCATTCATCTTGTTAAAGACGGCAAGGCGGAGGGTATGCTTACTCCTAAGCAGATAGAAGCTGTAAAGACTGTTATTGATATTTACAATAAGGCTAAGGCTGACAGAAGAATTGTTTGGGAGGAAGGAAACAAAAGAGACTATGGTGCCAAGGATGTGTATGAATTTGCTGCTGAAATGGCAGGTGAAAAGCAGAGAAAGATACTTAGTATTCCTTTCGGTGAGCGAATCATGAATGCAGCCAAGGAATTGCGCAACCGTGGCGATAACTCCTTGTTGCAAGCGATAAAGAATGCTTGGCATAAACTCTTTGAGATTTCGGATAAGAGCAAGATGGATAAGGCGCTCAATGACATCATGGATGATTTCAATGAAAAGATTGATGATATTGCCATGAATGACATCGAGGAAAATGGCTATGCCTACAGAGTTACCGACAAGGACGAGCTGGACCGCCTTGACAAGGAGAAGACTTTCAGAATGTATAGCGGAATGCAGGAGGTGGACGGAAAGTTGTACTCTCCTATGGCTGCTATCATTGACGGAAAGCGTACCGATGCTACCGAGATTGGTGCATGGATGGGCGCAGACGAGCGACCTGACCTTGTGAAGAACGGTAAGTTTACCCTTGTGAAGACTGACAAGAATAAGGGTGTTGGCGAGGGCGATGTGCCTGCTGCCTACAATCCTTACATGCATACTTCCACTTCTATGATGAACGACCAGTTTACTGGTGCTTACGCTAGAGGCAATATCAAGGTTGTGGAATGGGAGATTCCTGAAAGCGAGAAGACAAGCGGCTATCATGCCGAGGGCGCAAAGGATGCCGTGGGTCTTGTGCCATGGCACTCTGGTTCTGTGAACAGTCTTCTGCCGAAGGACAGACAGAGGCAGGTGATGCTTTCACGCTGGAGAAAGGCGGTGAGAGTGGTTCCTGATTCTGAGGTGGCTGAGAGCATCGCAGAGCAGCTGAAGGGCACTGGCTTGGCTATCCCTTGGAATGTGGTTACTCCTAATCAAGTTAGGGAGTTGGCTAAACTGGGCGTTCCTATCACTACCGTTGAATCGGGAAGACAGGCTCCTGAAACCAAGGAGAAGTTCTTGCAGCAGATGGCTGAACTGGAACAGGAGTTCCCTCAGGCTAAGTTTGTTGACGTGAAAATGACAAAGGATGCCTTCAAGGTATGGGGCAAGGACGGCGGCACCAAGTTCCGCACGGACCATGGTGATGGCAACTACCCTGCTTCTTCGGTGGAGAGCCATGTGGAGAAGGTGGCTCAGAAGACTGGCGGCAAGGTTCAGATGGTTTCATCGGTTGATGAAATCACCAACAAGGCAGCGAAGGCTGCTATTGAGGATGGCAGAAAGATTACTGGCTGGTATGATGAGAAGACTGGCGAGGTGCATCTTTACATGCCTAATATCCACGATAGATATACTGCCGAGAAGACTATCTGGCATGAGGTGGTTGGACACAAGGGTATGAGAGAGCTTTTCGGTGAAGACAGATTCGAGAAGTTCCTTCGTGATGTGTGGTATGACTTGGATAAGCCTGAGAATGCGGCTTTGAAGAAGCTGGTGGATGAGGAGAGAAAGTACAATCCTCTGAATATCTATGATGCTATTGAGGAAGGTATCGCCCGACTCGCCGAGGATGGCAAGGGTGAAGCTGGCTTCTGGAATGGTATCAAGAATAAGGTATCTGATTTCCTTCATGAAATCGGTTATCGTATTGCTCCTAATACTAAAGATGTGAAGTATCTGCTCTGGTTGAGCAAGAACTTGCAGAAGAATCAGAATGACCCTTATTGGAAGATGAGAGCCGAGGCGGTGAAATACCGTCTCGACCATGACCGTATGCCTGCTGTCGTGGCGCATGATGGCATGTTCTATGGTAACGACGGCAAGGTTCGCAGCATGGATAACCTTACCAAGGCTGAGTGGAATGAGGCTACGGATGGTGAGATTCACTTCCGCACTACCCCATCTGCCGCTACGGCACTTGACAGATACCACCGTTCGCTGGATGAGCACGGCTATATGTTCACCGAGAGTTATATGGATAATATGCTTTCGTTGAAGAAGTTGATGAATGCGATTGTGCCGGGCAAGAAGATTGAGGATATTGCCTCTTCGGAGAATCCTTATATGCTGCAGAATACCATGCAGGGTGCGATGAGCGATGCGGCTCAGATGTTTGAGCGCAACGTGATGAAGCCTCTGGATAAGGCGATGGCTGACGTACTGGATGCCTTTGACGGAAAGAAGGATGATGAGAAGATTCGTAACTTCAATCTCTATATGATTACCAAGCATGGCTTGGAGCGAAACAGAGTGTTCTTTGTCCGTGACTTCCTGAAAAAGATGAGAAGGGACGAGAAGAAGAAGCAGGATGCTGACTTCTTGGAGAATAGTTTTTATAGCGATAAGGAGTATCTTGATAACGAGTTGAAGGCTGGCAACATCGACCTGAAGGAGTACTACAGACAGTTGGACGAGAGTATCAGAAATCACTTTGATGCTGACTTCGAAGCTGGCGAGCATGACTATTCGGGTATTCACGCTATTCAGGAGGTGGCGAAATCTTCTGACCCTTACAATGATGCTGAGGCTATCCAGAGCGTGATGGATTCGGAAGCGAAGATGGAAGGTATCAAGAAGGGTGCTGTGAAGGACTATTGGGATAAGGTGAAGGCTGCTACCCAGTATTCGATTGACAGCGACTATAAGAATGGTATCATCAGCAGCGAACTCTACGGTCATGTTTCCAATATGTTCAACTGGTATGTGCCTTTGAGAAAATATGATGAGGCTACGGCGGAAGATGTGTATGGTTATATCACGGAGGTGGGCGACCCTAAGAGCTACATCGGAAGCACGATCATGAGAGCGAGAGGACACAAGTATCTGAGTGAGACTAACGTACTGGCGCAGATTGGTGCGATGGGCAACAGGGCTATCAAGAACGGCGGTATGAATGCCATCAGACAGGCGTTTGCGAGATTCGCAAGAAACAACTCGAACAACAATCTGATTACAGAAACGAGCGTATGGTATGAGAAGGACCCTATGACTGGCATCATCTATGAGCGTTACCCTGATATTCCAGAGGATGCGGCTGCTGACGAAATCAACCAGATTGTTTCTGATTTCAACAAGGACATGAAGGCGAAGGCGTTGCAGAACTTGGCATCGAAGGTTTACCGCAGAGGCAGTATCGGCTATAAGTTTCAGAGAGCGGAGAACAAATCGCAGCACATCGTGGAGGTGAAGATTGCCGGAAGAACTCATGCGTTCATTATTAACGGTAATCCTAGAGCAGCGCAGGCGTTGAATGGATTGCTGGAGAACTCGGGTGCCAAGGGTATCATGAAGCCGCTGAGTTCTATTTCAAGAATGATGGCGCAGTTGTGTACATCGTATAACCCTGAGTTCGTGATGCGTAACATTATGCGTGATGCGGAGTTTGCATCTAGCAACGTGACTTCCAAGGAAGGTGCTAGATATGGTGCGCTGTGGGCTAAGTATTATGCGCAGTTGGGCTTGTATAAGGGTGCATCTACTATCAGTTTCAAGGATTTAAGCGGTTCTACTGGCTTGGGCTTGTTTGCCAAGTATCGCAACGGTACGCTTGATATGAGCGACAAGGTTCAGCGTTATTTCAAGGAGTTCATGGAGAACGGCGGTGAAACAGGCTGGGTTCAGATTAAGAACATGAAGGACTGGACTAAGGAGTATAAGAAGGACGTTGGTACTGAGCGCAGCAAGCTTGGCAAGGGCGGTGCTGCCTTGCGTGACTTCTTCTTCGGTAATCTGGAGAACGTGAACGAGGTGGCTGAGAATATCGCCCGATTCGCTACCTATTGTACGAGTCGTGACAGCAACCGCTCTATCATCCGTTCGGTGTATGATGCGAAGGAGGTATCTACCAACTTCAACCGCCATGGCAGCGGTGATGCTGTCAAGAGTTTCAAAAATGGAGAAATGAGCTGGGCAGAAGAGAAGAGAAGATGGGCTTATGGTTTTTCTGCTAGCTATCTCAGACATTGCTCTATGTTCTTCAATGCTGGTATTCAGAGTACAAATCTTCTTGTGAAGAACTTGAAGAATCATCCTGTGGGTACATCTATCAATATGCTTGCTATTCCTTTTGCCCTTGGTGCGCTGGCGGCACTTGGAAACAACGTGCTGATTGCGAGTGAGGACGAGGAGGACAGAAAGGGCGTGAAGGACCCATACGGTGAGCTGCCTGACTACGTGAAAAGAAACAATCTCTGTATCTATAAGGGTAAGGGTGAATTTGTAACGATTCCGCTTGCCATCGAGCTGAGAGCCTTCTATGGCTTGGGTGACTTGGCGGCTGGTTTGACTTTCTCGCCTAACGTGAGCGGACAGAAGAATCCTTACTTTGATGCCATAGGCTGCATGTCGCAGCTTGTGCCGGTAATGGACTATCTGGGTAACTCTTCGGCTGGCAAGGAACCAGTAAACGAGACGATCAAGGCGTTTTTCCCTTCTGCCATATCTCCTTTCGTGGAATGGGAAATGAACACGGACTGGAAGGGTGCGCCGATTGAGAGACGTGGCGACTGGAATGAGGACGTTCCTGCTTGGCAGAGGGCTTACAAGGGTACGCCTGACGGCTATATGGCTTTGAATAAGTTTGTGAATGCGCAGACGAATGAGGTAGCCAAGGGTAACGAGGATATGCTGGGCAACAGTTTCCTGGATATGGTGACGAATCCGAGCATGCTGAATCATTATATCGGTGGTCTTGGTGGTGGTGCTGCTACCTTTACCGAGCGTGCCATTGGTGTTGTGAAGCATGTCAAAGATACGGAAACCAAGGATATTCCTTTTGTCCGTTCATTGCTTTATACGCCGAGCGAGCAGAGCAGTTTGCAGCGAACCAAGAGCAAGTGGTATAACTACAAGGACGAAATGGAAAAGATGATTGCGAACGTGGATAGACTGAAATCGAAGAACGTTCCGATTGAGAAGAGAATCAGTAATTATTCTGATTACTACAGATTCCAAAACTCAAAGGATGCTGCCAAGGTTAGGGTGATTGAACTGGCTGAGAAGCAGATGAAGCAGTGGAAGAAGCTTAGGGATAAATCTTCTGATACGGAAAGCATTAATTTTGCCAATCAGAATATTGACAGGATCATGATGGAAGCGGTGGATGAATTGGATAAGTTGAATTAAATGATGAAGGAGTGGGCGCAAGGCTCACTCCTCTCTTGTTTATAATCCTAATGCCTTTGTATGAGACATTTTGTTTTCTCCCTTTGTCAGCTTTACCACATCTGATTCATAGAAACATCTAGAGCAGAAACTATCAAAGTAAGGAGTATAAGTATAAAACTTCACTTCATTTACGCTATACCCTTTCTTGATTAGAGGGCATGAACTATTTGAATGAATAGTTTGCTTGTGATTAGGTATATCTCTTTCAATGAAAACATAATCACCCACTTGGGTTGGCATAAAATAATATGCAACAACTAGAACCATTCCGAACACTAATATCGCTAATGACCGAATATAAATCCATCTTATCTTGGGGGCAAACCGCATATCATAAACATCTTTCTTAGACACTAATGCACTATTATTTGTTTTGCCAACTGTACATATACGATACAATAACAGACAGGCAAAAATGAATAGGACTGCAAATATAATAATCAAAATAATTGTTTCCATACGCCATATTTTTTGTGCAAAGATAGTGAAAATATTGGTAGGTTGTATCGGTTTGGAGGCGTTTTCTTTGCAGTTTAGACTTTTGCTAAATAAATGAGCAGGAAATGACTCAGCATAAAATGCTGAGGAACAGTGGTTTGGAGGGCGAAAATTTTATTTTGAGCATAGTTAGGCAGGGTGCATGGTTCTTCGTAACTTTGCACCAAGTTCAATAGTGGACGAAACGGATAAATGATTTTATTATGAGTGAGTCAAAAACTTACGTATTCGGGGAGAACGGAACCAGCCAGGGCGGCGGTTTCAATAGCATTCTCGCTATGCTCCCAGCACTTATGCAGCGACAGGGTGTAGATCCAAGTTTGTTTGCTCTCTGCAATGGTAAGAGTAACGGTAATGGTTGGGGCAATGATTTGTTTGCCATCCTGCTTCTCTTTATCATCATGGGTAGAGGCAACTTCTTCGGCGGTGCCAACGGTGGCGGCTTCATGCCTAACGGACAGGGTGGCGTTGCTCCTATGATTAACAACGATGCCAATACTGCTGTTATCATGCAGGCAGTTCAGCGCAATGGCTACGATGTTCAGTCGCTTGCTACTGCTCTCAACACTACTACCGGTAACGTTATCGCTGCCATCAACGGTGTGAGCAAGGAGATTTGCGGTGTCGGCAACCAGATGGGTATGACTGCTAATCAGGTATTGACCGCCATCATGCAGGGTAACAACGCTATCGCTACCCAGTTGGCTGAATGCTGCTGCAAGACCAACAACAACATTACCGCCATGGACGGCAATATCAAGTTGGCGATGTGTCAGCAGACTGGTACTCTGCAGAATGCCATCAACAACGTGGCAGTAGGTCAGGAGCGCGGCTTCTCTAACGTGGCTTACGAGACCCAGCGACAGACTTGTGATTTGCACAACGCCATCAAGGAAAGCACTCAGACCATCGTTGACGGTCAGAAGCAGGCTGAGATGCGTGAAATGCAGAATAAGATTGATTCGCTGCGTGAGGAGAACAGTACCTTCAAGTCTTCTGCCATGACTTCACAGATTGTGGGTCAGGCAGTGGCTCCTATCAATGCAGTATTGGCTGGCTTGCAGAACGAGGTGGCTAGCATCAAGTGCAAGTTGCCTGAGACGGTGACTACTCCTTACAGCCCATTTACGGCGGTGCCTAATTGCGTTGCTTATCAGGCTGGTTTGTATGGACTGAATGCTGCCAACGGTGCAGGATTCTGGGGTTAAAGAAAGGAGGCTGCTATGTTGTGGTTAAGACCTTTTACATGGGTGAATCGTAACGGTTCGGCGGCTATCGCTTCTACTGGCGTGAAGGTGAATACTGCCGATGTGGTGTTCACCTTTAAAAACCACGCCTTCGTGAATGCCAACTACAGAGGTACGATTTTCGTGAATCTGATGCAGGCTATTCCGACTGGAACGACTGGTACGCTGCCTATCCTTTTCGAGACCAACGGCGTAACCCAAGCCGTAACCAAATTCAATGGTGAGGCTTTGACGGTTGCAGACGTGCCGGGAACTGGAGTGGTTCAGCTCTGGTTTGAGAGAGACACTAACACCCTTCAACTTATGACGGGTATTGTTTAACAAACAGAATAGATAATAGGAGATTACATTATGTTTCAAGGTTTAAGAACAAATTCTTTATTCTATGTGCTCGACAAGGGCGAGAATCCGAACTTGCAAATCGGTCAGGTTGTATCGGTTAGCAATCCTCAGACGAAATACCCTACCTTTAATAATGGCTTCACGCCTCAACCTATGGAAACTGTGGTTGATGTAAAGGTGAAGCTGAATGATGAGGAAGTGGATTTCAAGCAGCTACCTGCTAACGGACAGATAGCCAACGACAAGAATCTTGTGGTGAGCGACAACAAGGAAGCCATGAGTGCTGAGGTCGATGCGATGCTGAGACAATCCAAGGCGATACTGGAGAGCGTAGATTACCATGAGAGAGTCGTTAAATCTTGTGAGGGAATGCTACTGCAGCTCAACCCCCAGATAGCCAAGGAGAAGGAACAGGCTGAGAAGATTTCCAAGCTGGAAGGTAAGGTTTCCGGCATGGAAGGCAAGCTCGACAAGATGATGGGATTGCTCGAACAGGTTGCAAGCAAGTAATCTCCGATCTATTCACTTTAAAAATCTTAAAATATGATAATGGTTGAGATTGCAGAAGACAAGTTTGATGGCTTGTATGAGAACGTGGAGAAAGGCTTGCGCTACTTGGATAAGGCGATGAACTGCCTGGGCGAAATGAAGCGTGAAGGCAGACGTGACCGATACGGCGAGCGCAACCGCATGCCCGATTACAGAGGTCGTGGAGGCAGAAGTGGTATGCGAGAGCATGAAGAGTACGACGACATGCGCCAACGTGACGACCGTGGACGTGATTACAGAAGTGATTACGGAGAAGATTACTAACTAGTTTGGGGTGTGCTCAAAAGCGGGCATACCCCTTTCTTAAATTGATTGAGATTATGGAAAGAAAATACAGACAATCTTTGAATGCCTACGATTATCAGCCAGAGGAAATGAAGGCTTACCTAAGACATAACGGCTGGCACTTCAATAAGAAAATGTGCGAGTGGGCAGTAAAGCAGATGCGGAAGAATGGCAAGCCTATCCGCATAATGAGCAAGGATGATATTGAGGACATCTTGAAGAAGAACAATATCGTGCTGGAGAATAATGTGGGCTATGATGCTGTTTACATCGCACACATGTGCTTGGCGGATTTCTACGGCTCTTCTATCACAGAGGAGAAGCAGATGGCTCAGTTCATCAAGGACTACGTGGATGATGAGGATCAGCAGGATGGTTTCATCTTCAATAGGTTCTATGCTGATACATCGTTTAATGGTGTGGGCATTCCTTGGGAGGAAATTTTGTAGTGATTATTGATTATTGATTAGTGATTAGTTGAATGACTGAGCAGGAGATTTACTTGGAAAGGTACGACTGGACGGTACATGTGATGTATGATGTTCATTCTAAGGATGCCATGAAGGTTAGAAGGTATCTTCGGGATTTGGGATGCAGCGGCATTCCTCTCGAAGATGCCTGTAATCTCGTGCTCGAAGGTGAAGCAAATAAGGGGATAACCTATTCTAATGTTGATATGAGAAAAACCGTGGTGGTGATTGGGTGGGCTAGTTCGAGGGCGGAGTATATGAATAGCCTCAGCCACGAAATGCTGCATGTGGTTCAGCATATTTCAGAGCAGTTCTTGATAAATATGTATGGTGAGGAGGTTTGCTATTTGTTGGGTGGGTTGGTGCAGGCTGCCGTTATAAAATGAGTTTTCCCCTCGAATGGAAGCTATCACTCATCCGAGTTATATGCTTGCTTTCCACATACCCATAATGTGGTTCAGCGATGGGAAATGCGTACATCAAAACTAATCTTTAACTGTCTTGACTACGTAATAAACAATCTCTACCATAAACAGTAGAGCATTTAAGACTGGCAATAGTATTGCCATAATAAAATTTAAATCTTCCATAATAAATTGTATTTTAATTAAACAAATCCGCTGCAAATATACGGATTTTCTGTGGATATTTAACTTTATCCGTTAATATTCAACATAAAAATATGCCAAGCTTCATATATTTGAGCGGTGCAAAGATAACAATATTTCTTTATGCATGCAAGGATATAATAAAAGTACTTAATAAGGCTATATAAAAGTACTTAGAATTTCATTGAAAAAGCTAGGTAAAACTTAATCTACCTAGCTTTTTTATAGTTTATAAAGTCAGCGACTAGAGTTTGATTTATTCAACCTCAAAATCTCCCGTCCCCTCGTAACACACGTTGTTTACAACGTCATATAAGCAAGCCTTTCCATTATTCAACGCTGGATAGGCTTCAAGAATAGTTTTGTTGTTTGTGTTATCTGTAATCTTGATAGACTTCACCAAAAACATATCCTTTCTTGAAGATTGTCCAAAAATAACCAATCGGTTAATAATCAAACTGTTATCATAAGCTAATTGTTTATAAACCGTGTCATTTAAAGAAATATTCTCGCCTTTAAATTTGCAAATCACGTCTTTTCCCTTTTCAAGGGCGATGGTGTCGGTGGTAGTTTGTTCTCCACTGCCACAGTAACATTCTACATTATAAGTACCTTCTCCTTGGCTACCTGCTTTATATGGTTTGGCGAAATACAATCTACGCTTATTTTGTTCTATATAACCGTTGATAAGGTCTCCAATCGTTGCATTATTTTTTCCATTGAATGTAACTTCCAAAGTAACATCTTTTAGGATAAACGATGTAACAGGTAGATTATTTCCTACGATTTTTATATAACTATTATCTGAGAGTACATTGATTTGACTCTTCAAATTATCCACAAACACAGGAAGCTCATCATTCTCGATGCTCACTCCTAATTTCTTAACTAAACATTTCATAATTATATAACTTTTATAACGAAAAACTCTTGTTCCTTTTGATTATTAATAGCCAATGCAGTGACATATCCTTGACTGACACCATTAACAATGCCATCAGTTGTTATGGTTGCATGTGTGTTTGGCACAACAATGTCATCTTTCTCAGACTTCAAGTAGAAATCCGCTGTTGCATCTGAATCAAAGATGTGCCAAGAAGGATTTGTGAAGATAGATGTCAATGTCAGTTTACTTCCTACAGCCACTTCCTTAACTTCAATATTGACTTTTCTGTCATACAGAAATCCAATGCGCCTACAGTATATTTTATTATGGTCTGTGCTGACAATGACTGCATCTATACATTGTTCAGAAATGGTTCCTTTGTTCCTTAGAGGAACGTCTATCCATCCAATCTTTCCTAAAAGCCTGTATTTTACAGTATCAACACATGCGTCACAACAAATACCAATCTGCATGAAATGGTTTCCTACAATCAAATCATTGTGCTCATGCCCATGGAAATAAGCAATCAATTTTTCTGTTGATTTCGTAAAGTCAAACTCTTGGTTGCTTATAGTGACCTTCGTTTTGTCAGACAGTGCGTAAAGAAAATCTTGAAGTGACTTTGTTCCGTAGGCAGAGCTACCTTGGATAAGTGATAGTTCTATGTGTCCTACAGCAATTATGTCATAATGGTTTATGTTCCCCTTTATGGCATTATTGTATATCCATTGCAACTGTTCCAATGTTACTCCATATTGACCATAATCAGCTATAGAAGAAGTATCGAATATAATGTATCTAATCTTGGCTTCGGTATCATCGAAGTAACCATAGGTGGAGTTTCTTGTACTATCTTCTGAATTGTGTATGAAATCCTTCGGCTCTCTTATCAGTGCAGAACTACCTTGTAGATTATATCCACCAGTGTAATCTTCTTGTACGTTGAAGTTTTTGTTCCAAATATCATGGTTGCCCCTCGACTGATATATATATTCTGTGTTCATTCTTGACAACTGCTCGTTGTGGACAAGGGTCTGTAGGAGACTATATGTATCACTGTCTGCCTTTGACTGAATATCGTAAGTTCCAATGCCTGGAATATCACCGCCCAAGATGATTCTCTTAATGCCAGTCTTGTTGACTAATTGTCCCAGCAAAGCCCCAGAGGAGAGTGCGTTTCCTCCCCAGTGATAGTCGGACATAAAGAAAAACGCAGAACTACCATATCCATTTCTACCAATGGCATCTACGATTTTCTTGGTCTTGTCTTGCACATATTCATCATAATATGATGGTAGTTTGCCATCGTCAACTTTGGATTGGATTTCTGCTAGCATGATTAGCAATGAATATAAACTTTTATTTGATTCCTTGAATATCCAATATTCATTATTTATGTCAGTGTCGGTATATCCTCTAAAACTTAAATAGTTTGCATTGTCTTCCTTACAATCATAAATGAATATATCATATATGTTTAAATTCTTGTTTACATCGAACTCTTTTACATATTGATCCCAAGCAGAAGATGCTTCTGGAAACAGTTGTGATATACATCCAAAAGTCTCTTTTCTTACAATGACATATCTTTTCCCATTCTCAAAGTTACATTCAAAGGATTTCTGATAGTAACGTATATTGTTTCCTTTATTGGTATATGAAAAATGCAAGTCGGCACTCTCGGTGAAAGTTTTCTCCTTGAAACCAATGGCATTTATCATCTTTATGATGGCATCCAACGAAGGACTTTCTATAGAGTGAAAATATCTAGTACCATCTTCCTTAATAGCATCAATAATCTTGTTGTCCTTATCAACAGTTACCTCAGCATATTTAGGATGGATGGAATCATACTGCTCAAACAAGTCTGATTGCTTAATGCGCTTTCCAAATTCCACATCTGTATTGAACTGTCTAGTACCATCTTCCTTAATAGCATCAATAATCTTGTTGTCCTTATCAACAGTT
>ERZ1026888.612-NODE-612-length-18766-cov-15.938058_pt1 | contig 18766 bp, 10 predicted proteins | sample MGYA00380174_ERZ1026888 | MGnify/ENA primary metagenome ERZ1026888 (study PRJEB33269, sample SAMEA4719810) | human gut metagenome | biome: human-associated habitat; feature: organic feature; material: feces | place: Cameroon | collected 2013-10 ...
AGCATAAATTAAAAATAATGGTCAAAACATTTGGATTTTAACATAGAAAGCAGATCGACACGGATTTTTTCGCATGCGGAGAGTTGTTTATATGAGGCGCGTTTACAGCACGTCCCAAAGGGACAGAAGTTCATAGCCCAGCGGCAAGCGAAGCGAAGCCCTGGGTATAATGCGCAGTGAAGCTTGCGCCCTGCTAGTAAGGGCAAAAGTGTTGAAACAGAGCGTGTTATGTTTACTTTTGCCCTTTCAGGCGTGGGTTGATATGGTGTGGCGGTTTACCCAGGGTGTCGCTTCGCTTGCCCTGGGCTGAGGAGGCCATTGGGCTTTCAGCCCGCTTGGGTTGTCAGGGCTATGCGCTACCATTGACTTTTCAGCCCGCTTGGTCAATTCCGCTATTCGCCAGAGCCATACGGCACGGGAATAACGCATCTGTGCAAATCGGGGAGATCTGTGGGAGTAACCTAAGCGCTCAATGCGCTTGAAAAGACAAGTGAGAGAAAGCGCCCACGGATCGCAGAGATCGGCACAGATGGCAGGTGGGATGATGGGTAAAATCAAAAAGGCCCCTTCCGCAGTGTGCAGAAGGGGCTAATCGTTGGGGTTGCGAGCCGATTAGGCCTTACCCGTGCCGAAGGGCATAGCGGTGAGGCCACCCTGGGGAGCGGGAGCCTGGGGAAGCTTAATCTCACCAAACTCCTTCTCGTAGCGTCCGATGTTCTCCTGCAGGGCGTAGAGCAAGCGCTTGGCGTGCTCGGGAGCCATGATCACACGGCTGAAGATCTGCGGGGGAGCGATGGGGAGCATGTGTGCGAAGTCGATCACAAACTCACTGCTTGAGTGGTTGATCATCGCCAGGTTCGAGTACTCGCCCTGCGCCACTTCGGGGCGCAGCTCTATTTTCACTTGATTTTGATTGTTGTTGTCTGCCATACAGCAATAAAAGGTTTCTAAAAGGTTTCTAATGTTTATTATCTCACTGCAAATTTAATCAAATCATAGCTTACAGCCAAACATTTCTCACATTATTTGGCCTCCACCCCCACCCCACCGTCGCTACGCGGCGTTACGCCACGAGCACTATCATCGGCAGAGCCATCATCAGTTGGGCGAGGTTAGGCATCGTCTTGGTCGGCTGGTTCGTCAGATACTCGTTGATGAGCACCACGCGCAGCATGGCCCGTGCGTCCTCGTTCTGCAACACGGCAAACAGGCCGCCGTCCATCTCCGCATAAGCAAAGGCGGCGCGCATCGCCGCCACCGAGTAGCCACCCTTCGGCAGTTTCTTCCTGTCGTCCTTGTCCTTGTGCCAAGGTCGCTGCTCCGCCACCATCATCGCCTCCGCGTCGTGCGCTCCCACCAGTCTCCAGAACGGCTCATGCTGCATGTGGAAGAACGGCTTCGTTATGTCGGGCGTAAAGATGGCCGACTGCCCCAGGTATCTCCGCCACACCTCCCGAAACCGCTTCACCAACTCATCCGTCAGTTCGATTTGCGGACACCGAATCGCTTTGCTCTCCACCAGATCAATGATAGCCAGCAACAGCACCGCCTTATGCGGCGCCTTCCGCCCCTTCACCTTCGCCGTGTGGAGATGCGAAAAAGCATCAACGTAATTCTTAAAGACCTTCATCGTTCTTGGTTTTCTTTGCTATCTACCAGAAGTCTCAATAGGTATCAGGTCGTTACGAATTTGGCATAATATACCCTTTATCCTCTGCCTTATTCACAATCTTAACCAACCGTTTACATTGGGAAACCGAAGGCAGACTCTTCTTTTCAATATAATCAGCAATACCTTTTATAAAGCTACAATCTCCATAAGAAAGAATGTCCTCATTCATCAAATCATGATATACTTTTGTCCAATAACTTGATCCAAGATTAAATATTTCCACAGAGGTATCAATCTGAGAATCAAACTTGTGCGCACGCTTTGCCGCTCGTTCTGCAGTTTTCGACTCTTCAACAGAAACCAAGGAAGAAACAAAGGAATCACTTAAAGAGTAATTATAGTCTTGGAAACTTTTCCAGACCGCTATAGTACGAGAAATGGTACGAACAATACCGCCATTAGCCTGTTTCATAAGAAACACATGCGTACAATAAGCTAGCCTCAACAACTCTTCTGCCAACTCAGGATAAAGCGTTTGCTTCTGCCAGATATAATGCCAATCGACATCTTTTCCCTTAGGTATAAGGGTCATCAACTTAGCTATAGTATATGGGACTATTTGCGCCTTGTTTCCTCCTTTGGGATACCAAGAAGATTTACTAACTAAAGCATCAAGAGTATCAAAAAGAATAACAGAGCAGACACATTTTCTAAAAAACTCCTCATTAATGCTATCTCTATTCTCGTCATAGATTTTTTCGATAACTCCCGCAAAGCGATTAAAGTTTATGGCAGAACTTTGACAAACCTGATGTGGGTTCATCAATATCGCATTATAGCACTTAGCCAGTTTCTCTTTCTTTATTACTTGGCTCTTAGGATGCATCTCACAGAATTTTTTCTTCTGAGCAGGGGTGAGTTTCATCTGCTCCTGCTCCCATTTACCCCTCGAACGCTCATAAAACCAAGTCGTTTGAAACGGATTACCGTTAACAGGTGGCGCCATAACTTTGCGCGATAATTTTTCCATCATCACATGGAAAGGATGATTAGAAAAAAAGTCCGCTTCGGAAACTGAATTTTGGCTATTAGCACATTGGGAAATCGTCTTTGTTATATTATTATAACGGTCAACTTGTTCTTCAGACAAATCGTTCTCAACATTAAGAACTGTCAATTTCATTGGAACATAAAGATTGTCCATCCCAAACCGAGCTTCTTTCTTAATTATAGCATTAGCTAAAGATGCCGTAGTTTGACCACCATTAATAATCTGGAGATCTTTAAAATGTACTATTTGTGTTCCATCAGCAGAAAAAGACACAGAACGAGCAACAATAGCAATACCATTATTAAAAGTAAAGAAATTATCTGGATGATTAATTATAGTATCACGAATACCTTTATTCACCTTTCCACGCACACTTAAAAATGCACGAACATTTCCTTGCAACAGCTTACTTCCATATTTTAAATAAATATCAGCAAGAAATTTACCAGGAACAATACCCAAGTAAGCGTCGTATTCGCAATTCTCACCTAAGTCGGCCCTTAAACACTGTATACCCTCACAGCCAAAGTCAGCTGTGTCAATTTCAATAATTTCACTAGAGTTTGACGCAAATGTTTGATAGAAACGCTCTAATGTCCAAACATTAAGCTCCACAGGTCGCCCAAGAAAATCCGGTTTTGAAAGATTCTTTACCTGCTTGCTCAAAGTTGAATTAGACAGAATAAAGAACTTAAAACGAAGAATTTCCGTATTCAACATTCCCTTACCTATCTTTTTGCGAAATTCATTAGCAATGATTAATGCTGGGTCTGAATCATCACAGTATTTGCTAATATTCCCTTGCACACATTCTTCCAAAAAATTTAGCATATGTGCAAAAAGATCCTCTATCCGAGAATTCGTAAGAGTTGGCGCTGCATCACGCTCATTAACAAAATCACTCGCAATCAATATCAAGGCACCATCAGCTTCATCATATGCATAGGCATCAAAAGCCAAAAGTTTGTTTCTTGCCCCTCGCATTTCCACAGACATCGGGATGGGGTCATTTAGCTCCCCAATTTCCTCTAAATCCGACAAACTCTTTTCTATAAATTGGGTCTCTGGCTCAGTTCCTTCATGCTCTGCATTAAACCTCAACTCGTCAATAAACTGTTTTCTGTAGTCATCGATATCCATAACATGTTGTGTTTAAGATATTTTGAATTTCTCAATGTCTGAAAGCACAATGTCATATTGCACTTTAACTATTGCCTTTGGAAGCGTATTCCTCTTTACACGGGGGAAGCCCTCGCCCTCCACGTGATATACGCTCATGGTTTTCAGGTCGTATACAAAATTATCATTTTCTGGCGAAAAAACAAAACCATATAGAGCTAATTTTGCCAGGAAATAATCCTTTTGACATGTTGAGCTTATCGATTCCGCTATATCGCCAACAAGAGTGTTAAGTTTTATTCCATTATATGCGCTACTCATTTTTTCCAAAGCATAGACAACCAAAGCTCCAGAAACCGTACTATCAAGTTGTTCAATAGACGATATATGGACAGATTCTTTACCAGCACTAATCGCTTTTATTTCATACCATTCATCTTCATACGAGAAATCTTTATGAGACTTTTCTGGACCCGTCCAACTCTCAAGAGCCTTCGTAAGCCCCTTTTCAGGGATCATAACATCCCTCAGGAATTTCAATTCCCCAATCAATCCCATTATTTCAAATTCGGAAAGGTTTCCATGATTTGGCTTAAACAGTTTCTTCCATGAGAAATATCTTGTTCTTAAAACCTGATATGCCGTTTCGTCATCATCAATGACGCCTGTCGAAGAAATAAGATCTTCGCAGAAAGCGCAAAAATACTCCAACAAATCTGGATTCTCTAAGGAAAAGCGCAAAAACGTTTCATCACCCGAAGAAATATGAGACACCATTATAACATCAGAACTTTTGATTTTAGTGGCCTTAAATTTACCTCTAAAATCAAAAGAAAAGCGTCCAAGCTCATCCCTACCGACATAGGTGTTTACACTTCTGTTTTCACCTACACGGATAAAATGACATGCCGAGAAACCTCTAGACAATATGGTATATAATTTATTCCGCATCATCAACCTCCTCAGCTTCCTCGTCTTCTATATTAAGACGCTGAAAAACTTTATTAATTTTATAATGAACAGCGTTCTCCATTCCCTTTACGCCAGGCATACCTATAGCAAACGCTAACAAATGATCGGCTCCCAACTCTGAACGAAATTGGGTCAAACGTGCAGGCTCTTCCTTTCCAGGTTTTACTGGGTTTGGCGCAATTGGCATTATAATGAATACAGGCTTCCTTTGTGGTAAATATTGAAAATAAGCTTTTAATTTAAACTCACGACCTTTTACCTCTTCTCCTTTAGATAGCCAATCATCAATACATTTTTGTTCTGCTTCTGTTATCTGATTATTGGTTAAAGCAAATTTGCCCTCGGAGCTACCACTCAGGACTCTACGCCTTGAACTAATTTGCACGACATTCTTGTTACCATACTCTATTGAACGCTTCATACATTTTATAGCAGTAAGACCTTCAAAAGAAACATGTTCAGAGCTTTCTCCTCCTTCTATCACCACGTCCCATTTATCAAGGCCCGCATGATCTGGAGTTTGGAGAAACTCTATGATATTCGGAATATTGAAATTGCCATTAGCCATAGAGCATTTTAATGTTCCAAGAAATTCTACAACAACATCCTTAGGCACATCCTCAAAAAATCTAGACGAGCCATCCGATGCATCATAGACATCTTTATCTGCTTTCTTAACTAAATCAGCAAATCTAAGATTGTATCCCGCTGCAAATAGTTTTTTTATGAGCTCATCAGCCATTCGTAAGTTGTTACGATTATGCTCTATATTAAAACTAACATAAGGAGTATCATAAATGTTCCCATAAAAAGAATATCGCAAATCTAGTCCCAAAGCCGTTCTCATTTTATTAGCCGCCGTAATCTGCAGTTCTGCCGAATTATCGCGAACCTTGATACCAAAATCCTTCGGGGTTAGACGTTGTTCGTACATATCTTTAATATTCTCCTTCAATTCTTGAGATGACCTTGCCACTTCTGCATACCATTCTGCACTAGTTTTACTAGTCCATATTTGGAAGATGTCATCATAGCCTGGACGATAGCCGAACCAACGTCCCATCTGCATCAACACATCAAATGTTGAAGTGTTACGATAGAAATAACTAACGATAAGCCCTTCTAAGGTCAAGCCTCGTGACAAGGCCAAACCTCCCACTGCAATTACTCGCAAAGACTTATTGTTGCGATAATCAAGAGCGCTACTTTGTTTTGAACCATTGACAACAATAACTTTGATTTTGTCAATTGCATTCAATATATTCTCTTTTTGTATCACACGCTCGAAGGATATGTCTTGAACATGTGAAAAATGCTTTTTCCAAAGCTGTTCTAATCTTACGTATAAAGGTAACGATTTATTAAGCGCGCTTACTTCATTAAAGTCAAAACGAATTTCATCAATAGTTCTTTCATGAAACTGTTCAATATGCTCCGTAATATATCTTTGAACTTTTATAAAACGGCTCATATTTACCAACATGCTACGTGGCGAAGAATTACTTCCCCTTAAATCACGAATTGCATTAGCAATGTAGAAACACAAAACAGAATCATCCAAAGAGCGGGGTAACACCCCTTGCCATTCTTTCTTATGACGATAATAGAAAGGACCAGAATTCAGGACATCAATGTAATTATCAACCATATCCTGATATTCTTCTGATGTATAATCTGGTTCCTCGATATCTGTTATATAACGAAGATTGTTAAAATATGGGCCATCCTCATAGAAGATCTTTTGAGCTCCCACATAATTCGAAGGTGGTTCCAGAGCATAGATAAAATGTTCTGGGAACAAGTCCGCATTCTTCATACTATCCACCGAATCTGGATCTATAAAGACATTTGCAAAAGGAGTTGCGGTAAATCCAACATACGTTGTGTCTTTAAACAAACAGCATATTTGACGAATAAGCTTGTTTGTCTTGGTAGGATCCGTCTCATCTTTTTTTGTATTAACAGAAGCATTATCTGCCTCGTCATCAATAAGCAACATCGGATTATCGATATACTTTTTGACTGGGTCGACATTCTGATCATACAGCCACTTGTAAAGTTTGGTTAAGACCGAAACATTTTTCTTAATAACAAACACAATGAGAGAATTCTGAGAATTCAATGACAATGCTATTTTATCATGATTACCAACAAAGTCACAAATACACGTTGTAAAGGACGAAGCTCGTAATGGCTTGTTGTCTTTGCCAACACCAATTTTACCTCGTATTTCTTGTTTACCGACTTTTTTGCACGTTATACCTACTATCGCCTCATCAATACGCTCCTGAGTTTGTCTTCGAAGGCTTTCTGTAATTCCTGCCAAAAGAATTACAACCTTGTATCCAGCGTCAGCTGCCTTGCATATAAGACCAGAATAAGTTGCCGTTTTACCAGATTGCACATCACCAATAACAAGGCCCCTTCTAAAGCGTTTACCCTCGAAATGATCTTTAGGGTTTCCCAAGCAATTCATAATATTTGGCAAAGTATCTTCATCTAAAAGATTAATACTCTTTATATTAAACGAGGGATTCGCCATAAGCAGAGCCTTATATCTATTCCAGAAATATGGATTCTCTATGTTATCATTAGAATACCATTCATTTGCGTTGTCGTAATTATCAAAGATAACATGACCCTTGGCATGAGTTATTTGAAATTGATACTCTATATCCGTAAACAAACGACGCTTTGTTTCATCATCGCAAGGAATCGGTGATGCAACCAAGGTCCTATCTATATAAGAATTAATATCCTCATACTTAACTTCTTTACCAACAGTTTTATCAGCTTCGATAAAGCCGAATGCTATTTGCCTTAAAGCTAAATACAAATTATCTTGCATACTATTCCTTAAAATTATCAGTTAGCTTTTGGGTCAGTTTGGGATAATTGCAAAAAGGCTCGGATTTCATAAGCCCATCTATAATCTCTTTATATGATTGAGAGCCTACTTTTTTCAAAGCCACGGCCATAGTTACAGCTATCTGATAAACATCATCAAATCTACTATCTGTTTCTTCTATAGCAATAGCTTCATTCGACTTGTCAATATACATCTGCTGAGTCGGAATATTTCTTTCAATCTCCGTGACAAGCATTTCTAGATAGCCATAGTCTGTTTCCGACATTCTTTCTTTGACAAACTGAAAAAGTTTACTCTCCCTGTTTATCTGATAGAAAAAAGTCTGATTACGACCTTCCTTTCGGTCCCAAATGTAATCCATATCATCGGTAACCTTCGCTTTTCGACCTCTATATGTCTGCTGATTAACAGAAATCTCCAGAGCGTCCATTACCGTCTTTCTAAGTTGATGAAGAATTCTTTTAGGAATACTGGCGTTTTGTTTTTTTATGTCAATACCCCATATATCATCTAACGTGTTTGGAATATCTACGCGAATACGAGCATTCTTAGTGAGTTCCGCCCGTTGTTTCATGCCAAACCATGTTCCCCAAATAATCAAACGATTATTTCGATAGACATAGAACCCTTGCTTTGAACGAAGATTCTCAATACCTCCAATTAGTTTCTTATCGCTCTCACTCATATCTGTAGCAAAAGGAAGAATAAAAGGCTTTATGCGAATAAGCCGTTCTTTGCCATCGGTATCATTAATGGCAATTGTTCGCTCTTTTTTGGATGTTGTTTTAGGATGACGTTCCAAAAAAGGATCAAGAGGTTTAATTGTTTGATTATTGATGTGTATCTTTAATTTCAATGACGAAGACTGTGATAGGTATCTATGAAATATAAGAGCCAAAGACTTTTCAAGCGATTTTCTTAAATCCATAAGAGTATCATAAACTTGACCATCACTTGATTTAGAAAGAACATCAAAATCCTGCCAAAGCACAAGTGTTCCTTTCCTCTGTCCTTTGAGGGCATCAAAAAAAGGAAGTTTTTCTATTTCGTTTTTAGACAGTTCTTGTATTATCCAGTCCTGCTTCTTTTGAATATATACATAATCCCAAGTGTAAGCACTAAGATTTGAATTTATATCATAGCTTACAACTGTTAGATTTCTACATTGTGACAAAGACGCAGCTTTCATTCCCATGCCAAAACGCCCAAGATCGTCTTGATCCCTTTCTTCCTCAGACGCCATACTACCATAACGCATTGCCTCAAACAATTCTTCTCGCGTCATGCCGTCCCCATCATCTAATATTCCAACAGCAATAGCATCAAGAGGATTTTGAGGAAATAATATTTTGACAAACGAACTGTGTGCACTAATGCTGTTGTCGATTATATCAGCAACAGCAGACTCAAAAGTGTACCCCATTGAACGAAGCGATCCCATTAGAGAAGAAGCTTTCGGAATATTAACCTTATCTTTACTCATGTTTGTTTTGTCGGTTAGATAGTTTTATCACCTGCTCAAAAACAGCTTTTGCCAGCAAAGGAGGAACAGCATTTCCAATCTGTTGCTGAATGTGGGATATCGGGCCCTCAAAAAAGAAGTCATCTGGAAAGCTCTGCAGACGAGCAGCTTCTCTTACAGAAAGTCCTCTGTTTTGGTAAGGATGTATCAACATACTCTTTCGATAGTTAGATATCACTACAGAAGGCTGATTGCCAATTAAGCGCTTATAGATTCCGCTATGACAACGACCCTTGTCAGCATAATTTTGCATCAGCTCATCTGGAATATCACGCCAATTTCCACCTTGAGGAATGTGTCGGTATCTTTCAATAACAAGGTCATTATTACGAGAAACGTAATTCTGCGTTGCTATTTTTGACTTTCTTCTCATCTTACGAGCATATCTACTGGACTTATCGAATGGTATAGAATAGTTAGCTTCATCAAGCATTTCTCCATTATCCAAAGACGGAAGATCAGAAATCGCTTCATCAACTGTAACCTCGTAGTCAAACTTTCGAGGAAACTGAAATTCTATGCCATCTTTATTTCCGACCATAAAGAAACGGTGTCTTTTTTGCGGTACGCCATAATCTGAAGCACAGAGTACTCCTGATTGCACTTTGTAACCAAGCGCCTCAAAGCACTCTTTTATTAACTCTTTTGTTTTTCCATCATCAATATTCGTAATTCCCCATACATTTTCAAGTACAAACCATGTAGGCCTTATTTCCCTAACAAGGCGCACGAATTCCAAGAACAAGAAGTTTTTGGGGTTTTCCATATTTCTTGTCCGCGTATTAGACATAGAGAAGCCTTGACAAGGAGGTCCTCCCATAATTACAAATATGGGATTATCCTTATTTTCAAGGTCCGACGCTTTTATATTTCTTATATCTCCCTGGTGCACCTTTGCACCATTATGATTTCGCAAGAATGTTTTAACTGCGCTTGGGTTTATCTCCACTGCATGAGCAATTTTTATTCCTGCCAATTCTGCACCAAGGCTCAAGCCTCCAGCACCTGAGAATATGTCAACTCCGTATAGCATTGAATCTTGGTTTAATCACAATTCTTTAATTCCTATTTCTTTCAGATAATTATATATGCCATCATACCACTCTGGCTTGCGTGTCTCATCAGGAGGCACGCCATGATCGCCATTGGGTACTACGATTATCATACCTTGGCGAGCTCGAGTGAGAAGTACTCGATATGCATTTATCTGATATTCCCGATTGATGGGTTTATTAATATTCTGCCATTTTGTACCGCTACGCAACTGGAAGTGTTGCCATGATTTTCCATCTTGACTTAAGCGAAGATCCGCATCCCATGCCACGCATGCCCAGTCTATCTCTAAGCCTTGAACCTTAAACTCCGTAAGTGTGTCCTCAAGAGCATTGCTTGAGCGAATGTCTCTGTCATCTTCAAGGAACCAATGAACAAAGTCCGGTTGATAACGAACATTAATGGAAATCGCCTTCAGTCTCTCAGCCTTGCTACTTGCAAGCAATCCCATTCGTTCACTACCTCTGTTATGGTCACGTAGCCATCGCTTAGCAGTTTCCAGCGACCTGGTCATGACTATTGGATAGTTGTCGAGTTCTCGCAGAGTAGAAGCCGCATCTTCTTTTTGAAGCGCCAATAGCTGATTCACAAAGATGCTCACTTTCTCTGAACGGAAAGAGCGCATAGACATCTTCAAGTGCAACTCCTCACGTGATTTGATTTGCGAACGGACGAGATCCATCTGTCCTTTTGTCACGTCGCCCGAACGCATAAGATATTCTGAGATATAGACATCCCAATCTTTGTAACTACGATAGATGCTTTCAATCCATTCTTTCAGACCAGCTTCGCCTTTATTAATACTTTGGCCATTACCAACAAGACAAACTACCACGCCCCAATCCGGTTGGCGATCCATACACGAAATGAGATATTCCGGTTCGCTATACGGAAAATCCTTTATGCCTTTCTTTTCACGCATGAATCGACCTAATTCTTCCTGCGTCCAAGCACGTTGAGCCTCGTCAAAGATAGCCACATGCTCAGAAGGAACATAAGCTTTGTCAGAGTGGCTTTGGAAATAATCCGGCATTGGGACTATGCGACCATTCTCAATGGTGGTACCTTCAAGATACAAATCACGGTAGTGGTGTATCATCTGTATGAAAGCCTTAACCTTGCTTTTGGCTTCTTCCTTTGTACAAGCCTTGCGTTTTTCTTGCTTAGCTTTAATCTTATCGCGACGAACGTAGTCGCGAGCCAATGCCTCCTGAAGAACCTCTACAAGTGGGAAGTTACCAGATAAATAAACGGCTTTTTCGTCTCGATTGAATTGGTCGATAGCAGTATTGAGGCCTATTAAGGTCTTGCCCGCTCCTGGCACACCTGTAATGAAACAGATAGCCTTTCGGTTGTTATTGCGACAAGACTCTATGATATTGGCTAGTTCTACAGATGCCTTATCAATATCGCCACCATGTTTGGTTATATCCTCAACAGTATTCTCCTCATAAAGGGCAATGGCCGCTTCTATGATTGTTGGCGTGGGCTCATACCCACTCTTAGCCCAAATGTCATCTGCTGTTTTCAATTGTACTTCATGAGGTATGCTATCAAGAACTTTTGATATACCGGCGCCCAACAAATGTGCATTGACCATCAGGGGCTCATATACATTATCTTCAAAATGCTTTAGCTCAAGGCAGCAATGTTTGTCTTTCTCCTTGGGGGCCACAAGAACTGGCACAAGAACACGGTCGTGGCTACCCTCTTGAAAGTTCTTCAAGTCAAGAGCATAATCCCAGACTTGAATCGTAGCATCACGATGGAATTTTTGCTCAGCAGTTTTATACTCAAGCACAAACACAATACCATCTATGACTGCAACAACATCAGCACGGCGCCCCATACGAGGTATGTTATACTCAAAGTAGACACTGCCATGACCAGAGAATGGGGCAAGAGCTTCTTTTAATGTATCAATCTCTTCCACCCATGAAGACGAGGTCTCTTCGTTGATATCATGCTGAGATGCCAACGTGAGTTCACCTATGATCTCATTCACACTTCTATTCAGAAATGCCGAGATGGAATCAGAGTAATAAAATCGTCGAGCCGCCATTTGGTTATAATTACTTAATTAGCTAGGTAATCACTAAGGTTCATCATACCAATGCTATAGATATCCACTCCTGCTTCCTCGCACACCTTGAAGCTCTCGTCCATCAAGTTGTTGGCGAGAAAAGCCTCATCTTGGGTGAAGGTGGGGGTGTCGGTCTGCAAGTCGACATAGTCGGCAAAGTCGTCATCGGGATGGATGTTCACTCTGAGGTCATTGACGAGGTAGCCAAAGAAGGCTTCCACTTGTTGTACAGAAGTGACGTGTTGCAATGCAAACGCGTCGCAACGAAATCGGTTCTGGTTCATAAGCCTCATTGTTTTATCTTGTTAGTTTACAATTCTTCTTCGAATGGTTTTGCACTTGTTGTTGATTCCTTGCTCCGCGGTGGTGGCCTCATCAGAAAGTTTTACTTTCTGTACTTTATTTTGTGTCCCCAAAGCTATAATGGATAGTTTAGTGCTCAAAGGTACTACGTTTTTCTCAAACGAGAAACAAAAGTGGCGGGATTTTGCGAAAAAGTGGGCAAAAATGTTTGTGGGGAGACGGGTAAGCGGCGTAGGGCGCGCTTGTGGGTGGGACAAGCGGGAGGGAGGGGTGTCGTGGTTTTTGGTTAAAAAGTTGTGCGGGATTTTTGGATGAGATAGAGAAGGAATTGGGGTGATTTGTTGAATCGGTTTACTTTTTGTGTGTCGTGGGCTGACGATTGGGCATCTTTCGCGTTGCGATAGCTTAGGTATCGTGGTGCGATAGATGGTCTTTCGTGGTGCGATAGCTTAGGTATCGAGGTGCGAAAGGTGGTCTTTCGTGGCGTGGAATGTGGTGCGTGGAGCGGCAAACGGACTAACCGAATTATAAAGGCCTGAATGTTAGGCGGTTACGCAAATGCGCCAAGAATGGCGTATTTGGAGGCGAACGGGTGGTCGTTGAGAAAAACAGTGTATATTTGGGGGAGGAGTGTTGAGAATGTGGAGTGGGCCATGCGGGGTGATTTTTCAAAGAACACGAGACCCGGCGAAGCCCCACCGACCAAAGGGATGTAATGACTACTGAGAGGAAACACCGTCGGTGTTTGTATAATAAGAACACGAATTATTTTAAAGAACACGAATCTCGCGAATCAATCGAATGACTACTGAGAGGAAACACCGCCGGTGTTTATTATCTCACGAATGACGTGCGAAGCCCCGCCGACCAACGGGAAGTAATGGCGACTGAAAGGAAACACCGCCGGTGTTTGTATATTAAGAACACGAATCTCACTCTATCTATCGAATGACCACTGAGAGGAAACACCGCCGGTGTTTATTATCTCACGAGATTTGTCGTAGCCCCACCGACCGAAGGGAAGGTAATATCACCGATGCGCACGGATTGGTCTTTTCACGGATCGGTTACTCTTGCGCCAGTAAGGGCAAAAGCGTTGAAACAGAGTATGTTATGTTTACTTTTGCCCTTACAGGGCGTGGTGTGATAGGGTGTGGCGGTTTACCCAGGGTGTCGCTTCGCTTGCCCTGGGCTGAGGAGGCCATTGGGCTTTCAGCCCGCATGGTTTGACTTTCAACATACCATTAGCGGAATAAGCGTCTGTGGAAATCGGTGGAAGGAATATATATTCAGCCCGCATGGTACGACTTTCGACACACCATTAGGGGGAATAAACATCTGTGCAAATCGGTGGGATCGGTGGGAGTAAAACTAAAAACGAAGCGAGGGAGCAGCTACGGGGCGGAGGCCCGGGCTGCTCCCTCGCTATGGAGGTTACCTAATGAGCGGTAGGATTATTTCAGGATCTTGTGGACACACTGGTTGCCCTTGCTGCTGACCTGCACGAAGTAGGAGCCATCGGGCAGACCTGTCAGGGGGAGCTGGAGGCGATGGGTGTTGCCAGATGCCTTCACCTGATGGAGCAGCACGCCCCCTGCGTTGTAAAGACGGGCTGAGGTGCCGGCGGCGATGGCGCCACTGACGGTGACGGCCTTGCTGTTGTGCGACACCTTCATGGCCTCAACGTCGCTCGTGGTCTTGTTGATGCCCTGGACGGTGGGATTGGAGGTGGTGAAACGGAGCGTGTAGCCATAGGTGCCCGAGGTGGGAACCACATACTTAGAGATGACTCCGGGACCACAGCTGCCTGAGCCAAGACCACGCTGCACATAGTCGAAGTGGGCGTAGATGGTGCGGTCGGCCGCATCGCTGGCCATGGGGAGCTCCCAGTTGTGCATATACGACTTGAGGGTCTGGTCGGACCAGTAGAGCGTAGAGAACGCCACCTGACCCTCGGTCTGGATGTTGATCTCGTTGCCCTGACCGTCGGAGAGCGTGAGCTCGCGCAGATCCTGACGGTTACCCATGGTCTGCGGGCGCAGGTAATACTCGTTCATGTCGAACACGGTCGTGGCGTAACGACCGAGGTTCGATCCTGTGCAACGGTCGGTGTAGTTCTCCAGCGGACCACGAGCGTAGTAGTTGACCTGGCTGAACTCGCCCGGCATCTCGAGCTGCATGCCCAAGCGGCGCACGGCGCCATAGAGATCGGTGGCTGTGACCTGCGGTGTGAACTGGGTCTTGAGGTCGACCACACCATTCTTATAGATGCTATAGGTGAAGGTGTAGTTGGCCCATGAGCCTGTGCCTGTCACGGTGGCCGTTACCTTGTTGCCACCATCCACACGACTGATGGTTACCTTACGGCTACTGATGCCGTTGCCCTGGTCGTACCAGGGGTCGCTACCATAAGGAGCGTCGTTCTCGATCCAGCGATAGTTCTCATATTCGGGTGTGGCGCCATCCTTGACGACGCTGATGCCGTTCTGCGACCACTTGGTGAGCTTGCCCGAGTTGGTGTTGAAGGCGATCTCCACCTTGCTGTTGCTGATGGTGGTAACGCCGTTCGACTTGGTGACGCTCAGCGGCTCAACGCTGCTGCCCTTGAGGTCGACAGCGGCGAGCTTGTCGCGATCCTGCAACACATACTGTGCGGTGGCGACAGCGTAGCCGGCGGGAGCGTAAGCGGTGGCGGCGGGGTGCACAACGCTCAGGTTGAGCAGCACCTCCTTGCCCTTGGCCTCAGCCTCATCGTAGGCGGTAGGCACGGTGACAGCGCCTGTCTCGCCCGGCTTCAGGTCGTCGAGCTCCTGGCTGCCCTCGCTGACCACCTTGCCATCGACCACCACCTGGTAAGCCAAGCGCAGGGCGCCCAGCGAGGTGAAGTCGTACTTGTTGGTGAGGGTGATCTCAGCGGTGTTGCTGCCGGTTGTTTGGCACTGGTCGAACGACACATACTGATAGACCTTCTTCAGCTCATCGAGCTTGGCGCTCCAAGAGCGGTCGGCATTGATGATGCCATTGTTGACGAAGTTGCCCTGGTGGGGAGCGTCGGGATAGTCGTAACCTGTGCGGTACTTGTGGAAGCCGTTCTGCATGAGGTTGCCGCTCATGATATCCTCAGAAGCCACGATCGACTGGTCGACCCAGTCCCATACGCAACCGCCGATGCCATACTTGCTGCCCTCGAGGATGTCCCAGTACTCCTGGAGGTTGCCCAGCGAGTTGCCCATGGCGTGGTCGTACTCACACATGAAGAAAGGCTGCTCGGCCCAGTTGCCATTGGCCTGCGCCTTCACTTCATCGAGCGACGGATACATGCGGCTCCACATCTCGGTAGCGGTGGCGCGACCGGCGTTGGTGGCACCCTCGTAGTGGACGATGCGGTTGTCGAGCGTCTTCATGAGGGCGAAGGCGGCGTCGTGGTTGGTGCCATAGCCGCTCTCGTTGCCAAGGCTCCAGAACACCACCGACGGGTTGTTGCGGTCGCGCAGCACCATGCGGCGGGCGCGGTCGAGATAGGCGGGCTGCCAAGAGGCGTCGCTTGAGATGGCGGCGCCATCCTGCCAGTTCTTGTGGCACTCGATGTCGGCCTCATCCATGACATAGAGGCCGTAATAGTCGAACATGGCGTTCATCTTGGCCTGACGGGGATAGTGGCTGGTGCGCACGGTGTTGACGTTGGCCTGCTTCATGAGGGTGATGTCCTTCAGCATGGTCTCCACATCGATGGCGCGGCCACGGGTGGGATGGGTGTCCTGTGTGTTGACGCCCTTGAAGTAGACCTGCTTGCCATTGACGTAGACGCGATGGTCGTCGTTGGGGATCTCCACATAGCGGAAGCCATACTTGGTGGCGAACGCCTCTTCCTCCGATCCCTTGGCGTCGGTCTGTGCCACCTCGACGGTGTAGAGGTTGGGCTGCTCAGCGTTCCAAAGCTGGAGGTTGGTGAGGCCCTCGAATGTTACATACTGCGTAAGTTCCTTCTCGCCCTTCTTGAAGGCGAAATGGGTGTTCTGCTGGCCCACCTGCTGGCCCTCGGGGCTGATGAGGCGCACGCACACATCCTTGTTGGCGGCCTCAGCGTCGCGGTTGTTCATGGTGAGGGCCACGGTCATGGAGCCCGACTTGTAGCCGTCGGCGGCGTCGAGCTTAGAGGTGATGTAGTGGTCGCGGATGTAGGTCTTCGGTGTGGCGAAGAGGTACACGTCGCGATGGATGCCGCTCATGTGCCACATGTCCTGACCCTCGAGGTATGAGCCGTCGGTGAAGCGGAACACCTGAACGCTCAGGTTGTTCTCGCCCTCGTGGACATAAGCCGTGACGTCGAACTCGGCGTCGTTGTTGGCACCCTGGGTGTAGCCCACCTTCTTGCCATTGATCCACACGTAGGCACCGCTATAGATACCGTCGAAGTGGAGGAACACGCGGTCGCCGGCCCAGTTGGCGGGCAACGTGAAGTTGCGGCGCAGGGAGCTGACCGAGTTGTAGAGGTTGCCCTTCATCGTGATGTAAGGAGGATTGTCCTCGAAGGGATAATCGACATTGACATACCAAGGATCGCCGTAGCCCTTCATCTCAACGCATGAGGGCACGTCGATGTTGTTCCATGAAGAGACGTTGACATCGTTGCCGTAGAAATCATCCTCGCCGGGACGCAACGACGGGTCTTTCACGAAGTTGATCTTCCATGTGCCATTGAGCGTCATCCAACGGTCGCTGGCGGGGTCGAGCCAAGGCTTGTCGTAGCGGGCCTTGTCGGCACGCAGCGCCTCGGTGTTGGCGTAAGGAATGTAGGCGGCGTGGCCCTCCTCCTTGTTGACGGCGAACACGCGCTGGTTCTCCCAGTCGGAGAGCACGGGCACGTAGGGGTCGGTGTACTCCACGGTGAAATAGGTGGTCTCGTCGTTGGCGTCCTGAATCATGCGGGTGTCGCCCTTGCTGTCGGCGGAGAGGTAGTAGACGGTGCCGTTGTACTTATAGGAGATGCGGTAGACGCCCTGCTGGCCCTCTACGGCCTCGAACGACACCTGCTGGTTGTAGTTGGACCCATCGAGCGCATACTGCAACGGCAGCTTCTCGCCGTTCAGGCCAGCGTCGATGGCGAAGTTGTACTTGGCGTTGAAGAGAACGGTGGAATAGCCGGTGGAGCCATACTTGGTGAACTCCACGGTGCGGTACTCCCAGTGCTGGCCATAGCTTCCCTCCTTATAAGGCTCGGTGTGGAGCAGGGCGGCCGACTTGCGGCTCTCGAGGTTGCTGAGCACCCAACCGGTGTTCTTGCTGCGGAGCAGGTAGGTGTAGCCCTTGATGATCTTGTCGACCTTGTTGGTTGTGGCCTGCAGGGTGAAGTGGCTGTTGGCAGCGTCGAGATCCTCATCCATGTAGATGGTGCCGTCGGCACGGAGCGTCATGGCGCGATTGCCGGCAACGTTGAGGAACTGGAAGACACCCTCGCTGACCTGCTTGATGACAAACTGCTGGTTGGAACTGGTGAACTTGGGATCCCACTGCAACAAGCGCCATGCCTGCTGGGCCGCGGGAGCCATGTCGAAGCCCATGTCGTAATGGGGATTGTAGAAAGCATAGATGCTGTCGGATGGCGACACTGGCACAATCATCCAGTCTTGTCCCTCGGCCGAGAGGTCAATGGCATCGGTCGTGAGGTACGTGTTGTGTGCGCTCTGGTTACCATTCGTCACGGCCTGGCCGTTCGACTGGCACACGATGCGATAGATAATGCCCGGGTCGTTGATGTTGACCGCTTGCGAGAAGCTGGCCACCATTCCCAACAGGACCACTATCAGCGCTCTGCGCAGAAGCCCGAATTGTTTCATGTTGAAAAAGTTACTGTTGTTTAATTATTTGGTTATTGTAGTTGCTATCGCCGGTAGATAATGGGCTGTCGCGGAGGCCTTGGGTAGATGGCAAGGTACCGCGTTTGCGCTGCAAAGTTACAACAAAAAGTTAGAAGCGAGAGAGAAAAAGGGCCGAATTGTGATGGGAAAATATACTATTTAACAAATGGGGTTGTTGGGTGTAGAATGACAACTTTTTTAATGTGGAATATTAAAGGTTAAATGTGGAATGGGCCATGCGGGGCGGTTTTATCAAAGAACACGGATTTCACTCTAAGTTTGCAGAAGAATGCGACGCAGTCGCATAAATGTTAAATAATCAAG
>ERZ1026888.616-NODE-616-length-18693-cov-14.364149_pt1 | contig 18693 bp, 16 predicted proteins | sample MGYA00380174_ERZ1026888 | MGnify/ENA primary metagenome ERZ1026888 (study PRJEB33269, sample SAMEA4719810) | human gut metagenome | biome: human-associated habitat; feature: organic feature; material: feces | place: Cameroon | collected 2013-10 ...
TGCCCTTTGGGGAAGCACGGACAGCTATGCTATGGCATTCGCTGAATAGTTACATGTAGGCACTTGCAAAAGTTTCTATACCAAGGGCTATGCCCTAAATTGAGCACTAACACAACAAGAATTATTACAAGATTTTCTTTAAAAAGAAAAATAAGTAAAAAGTATAACATAAAATCACAAAATAACGATGGATATAATTTCAATAATAAACTATAAAGGAGGAGTTGGTAAAACAACCCTTACAACCAACATAGCAGGTGACTTGGCACAGCTTGGTCACAATGTATTGATGATAGACCTTGACCCTCAAGCGAGTTTAACGTTCTCCTTTTTGAAACCGGATGAGTGGAAAGAGAAAGTGGCTGATAAACATACTATCAAAAATTGGTTCTCTGATTCGAAGAAAGTCAGAGTAGAGAAGTTTGAGGACTTGATAATCACTCCTCAAACAGTTAAGGAGTCTCTGCAAGGTAAAGGTAAACTAGATTTGGTTTCTTCGCACTTAGAATTGATAAATGTGGATTTGGAGTTGGCTACAAAATTAGGTGGAGCTAACATGACCCAAGCTAAGGAACAATTCATCAAAGTGCATCATCGTCTGTTGGATGGCATCAACCAATTACCAGATGACGCTTATGATATAATTTTAATCGATTGTCCTCCAAACTTCAATATCGTTACCAAGAATGCGATTGTTGCAAGTGATTATATTCTGATTCCTGCCAAACCAGACTATCTGTCAACAATGGGTATTGACTATCTGAAGAACAGTTTGGATAAGTTGGTCAAGGAATATAATGAGTATGTTTCTATAGAGGATACTGATTTGGATGAATATGAGCCAATAACCCCTCAAATACTGGGTGTCGTGTTTACGATGGTTCAGTATTACGGTGAAAAGCCTATCAGTGCTCTTCGTCCTTTCATCGCTCAAACAAAGCAATTGGGATTTGATGTGTTTGAGGACACCTTGCGTGAGAATAAAAGTCTTTTTGCTGATGCAGCTCAATATGGAGTTCCAGTTGTAATCAGCAAGAAAAATTCTGGTATTAACGTGATAGACGGTATCAATGGTATTGTGGATGAGCTGTTAGACAAGTTAGACTATGAGTAGAAACAATTTTTATGTCTTGGAAATGGAACGTTTCCTTGATTTCTTGAACAAATTGCCACAAGCCGTGGTTAAAGAAATTGAGAATGGAGAGAAGCGAATAGAGATTAATGTCATTTCTACTTCCAAAGAGCCTGATGAACCAATACATCAAAATTCTGTTGTAGTTTCAGAATCCATTTCACTTCTCAACTCCATGCAGTCTCGTGAAGAAGCCTATTCTTACATGTCTTCAAGTGATTTGAAAAAAGCTGATTTGGAGGCAATTTGCAAGCAATTGGATCTCCCTCTTACTAAGAAGGAGAACATAAAAGCTCTACAGGAGAAGATTATAGAAGGAACTGTTGGGTATAAGTTAAGGTCACAGGCAATACAAAAGTAGAAAAATTCCATTTATTGATAATGAATCAACTCAAAGGTAAGCACTTAAATTAGGGCTTAAATAAGAAAGAAGAATTTACGCTGCTGAATTTTTAACATACAATTATGTGCAGCAGATTTCAGTATGCGACCTAACAAATTTTGTGCCAACGAGTGCAGAGCCAAAACTTGTTTGAGCTATGCCGAGTGCAGCCGAAAATCATGAAATAAATCGGATTGGCAATATGCCAATAGTTAATAAACAAGTGAAATTTTTAACATATCAATATATAGGCACTTGCAAAAGTGCCTATACAAAGGGTTATGCCCTAAATTGAGCACTAACCTTACGCTTTAAGTCACCACCAATTAATTTGTACTTAGTACGAAAAAGTAAATTAATCTGTATGCTCGACCAAACATTTTCTTCAAAGAATTTCATGACAATCTATGAAAAGGAAAATCGTATGGGAAATATTCCAAAGGAATCCATGAGTTCATCCTTTCAGAATGTTGTTGAGGAAATACAGGAGGCAAACAAGCGGCTCCACGAACTAAGATATAAGAAGAAACAGGATAGGACAGATGATGATGTCTTAGAAATTACCCAACTTAAACAGAAATTGAAAAATCTAAGAGAAAAGAAACTAGAAAGTCTTCAGTCATATACCGATTTATTGGCAAATGATGTAAATGGTACCAAATCCCTTTTTCGTCTAATAAAGGTAAAGCTTGGTAGTAAGATTGGGTTTAAAATTGATAGAAATAATCATTCTCAACTTTTTGCCATGAAACAACTGCAATGTAATTTGCAGAAAACCTTTAAGGTGAAACAGGCAAACCGCCATCTCATCATGGCTAATATAAAGTTGTTACTGAAAACAAAGCGACCTTATTATATAATCCGTACAGATGTTTCTTCGTTTTTCGAATCTATGTCCCAAGAACGATTATTGCATTCAATTATGGACAATACCCTTCTTTCATATAAGTCGAAAGTGTTTGTAAAAGCCATACTCAATCAGTATGAAGAAGAGAAGAAAAATCTTACGGATGAGGAGTATGAAGGGATGAAAGAAGGGTATGGCGTGCCACGTGGAATAGGAATTAGTTCGCTACTTTCTGAGATTTACATGCGTGATTTGGATAGCACTATAAGAAAACGACCAGAGGTTATCTTCTACGTGCGTTATGTTGACGATATCTTTATGTTGCTTGCGCAACTTCCTCATGGTAAAACCATGGAGGAATATTATAATGACTTAGAAAATGAATTCCAACAATATAATTTATTATTAAAACCATCGAATGATTCGAAATGCTCTTTGATAGATTATTTTGCACAAAAAACTTCTCCGTTAAAACTGACATACTTGGGTTATGAACTTACAATCGTAGTTGATTGCCAAAATGGTAAATTGAAAAATACAGATGTTTCATTTCAATTGTCATCAGATAAGTATAAACGTATTACTCGACGGATTGATAATGCTTTCAAGCATTTCGATTTCAGCAATAAATATGATCTACATCAAGCCCGAAAAGATTTAGTTGATTCATTGAAGCTTATAACAGGAAATGTGAGATTACACAAATCCAAATCAGGTATCAAAACAGGTCTCTATTTTAATAGTGATTTGTTGGATGAAGATTTGATTCAACTTCAGAATTTAACTACATATCTTTGTGAAAAGAAGTTATCTCTCCACCCTGAATTGTTCTTAAATCAAGAAGAACAAAAGAGATATGAGGAAGCATTATATAACAGAATAAGAAAGTTTGATTTTGTAGAATCATGGAAAACAAGGAAGATGTATTCCTTGTCAGGTAAGCGATTGAAGGAAATAATGAGGTGGTTGAATTATGAAGAGAAAGAAGATCAAGCTACGATATAAGAAGGAAAGAGTGGTATTCTCTGATGTTTTGCCATACGAGTTGCCTATCACATTTACCAACCGTTTCTTTTATCGTTTCTTAGTAAAAAACGGAGTGGAATATGTAATAAATCCATTAAAATCTAAAGACAATAAGTTTAGATGGAATGAGAAAACTTCTGATGGAGTTCGTCAAATTTTAGCGATTCTCTTTGGCAAAAATTTCAACGATCTTAATGGAATAAATGAAATAAAGGTTGGTAATCACGACTCTATACCTTTTTCTTATCGTGTCATACATAAACGAGGAAAATATAGAGAGTTGGCAGTTGTTCATCCAGCTGATCAAATAAAGATGGTAGCTTTCTATGAGAAGTACAAGAGTCTAATTCTCTACTACTGTCAACAGAGTAGATTCTCTTTGCGTCATCCACATGCTGTTGCATGTTTTTTTTACTATCGTGACAGATTGCATCATACTCTTCTTGGTAAGCGTTCAGATGATTTGGAATTATTCTTTAACGAATATGAAAATCTTAAAACATTTTTCTCTTACAAACGATACACGCAAATTTTTCGTTTTTATGAGGACTATCGTTATCAAAGAGCTGAAAAGAAGTTCACTAATCTTCGAAAATTTGACATACAGTCATGCTTCAATAGTATATATACTCATTCAATAGCATGGGCAACCAATGGTGGAAAGGCTATATACAAGCAATTTTTCAATGGTAGTGAAGATGGAACATTAGGATGTATATGGGATAGTTTGATGCAGAGGATGAACTACAACGAGACAAATGGTATAGTCATTGGTCCTGAATTTTCACGCATATTTGCGGAGATAATACTTCAATACATAGATTGTTGTGTTGAGAATGATTTATTGGCTAAAGGGTATCGATGGAATGTAGATTATGAATGTTATCGATATGTGGACGATTACTTCTTTTTCTACAATAATCCAGACGTTCTTGAGGTTGCAAATGAAAGTTTTGCACGACATCTTAACGAATACAAACTAAGTATAAGCAAAGAAAAGACAGAAGATTTGGTTAGACCTTTCATCACTCCCATTTCAAGAGCAAAACTTGCAATAGATCGACTTATCAATGAAACCGTTAGTATCAATATTGATGATGACGTGCTCAAGTACAATGAAGATGATGAAGAAGACAAAGATATATCAACCATTGTTGAGAGTGATGAGAAGGAATATGATATTAACAAAGAGCGTTTAGAGAATGTTCTCAATAAGAAACACACTCTTTATTTTCGTTCATCTTACTTCAGTTCTGTCTTCCAAGATATCCTAAAGACTAACAATGTAGAGGCAAAGGACGTTCTTAATTACACGATTTCACGCATAGCTACCAAATGCGAAAGGATGCTTAAAAAATATGATAGTCTGTACAAACCATTGTGTTTATCGGAAAAAATAAAGAAATTGCCAAAAGAGAAACGAGAAGAAGTGGAAAAACGGAAGCGAACAATGGAGCATGAATTGTCAGTGTTTCTATTCAATCTGTTGGATTCCTCTTTCTTTATATATTCTTTTAATAAGCAGGTTAATTCCACATTGAAAATGATGAGTCTCTTGAATAACATTATCATCTATCTTGACAGTGTATATACAGAGACTGAGAATGTGAGAAAGAAAAAGGTGGTACATCAGTACAAACGTTTTACAGATGATATAAGAGCTAATGTCTTTAAGAAAATACAAGATGAAATCAATGTTGTATTCCAATGTAGTCATTATAACGAAAATGCCCAGTTAGAGACATTGTATTTTCTCATAACTCTCCGCAGTATGAGAAACAAATATCTTCTCTCACCTGATGTCATAGAAAAATATCTCGGAGTATCTGTCAATGATAAAGGAATAAAGCAAATGCCACACATGAATGCACTATCTATAACACTTCTACTTTATTATTTCAGTAATAAGGCAAAGTATAGCGAACTTAAGAAGTTGGTAGTTGAAAAAGCCTGTGAACGTATAAAAAGTACCCCAGAAGATCTTCACAAGAAAACTTCTGAAATAGTGATATTGCTTTTAGATCTTATGGCATGTCCTTATCTTAATGATGATGAAAAGAAAAAAGTTGGTAATTCTTTTGGATTAAAAACCGATGAAACAAAAAAACTGTTGTCCTATTTTAAGAATGGCAGATTTATGTTCACCAATTGGAACAAACTACATGTGACCAAGGAATTGAATGCAAAGATTTCGCAAGAGGTCTATGCTTAAAACCAAGGCATATGGATAAAGATAAAGTGCAGACCACAGGACCTAAATAATATCACACACATAGGTCTGTACAGGCGACATGGTTGCTGTAAAAAGGGCTTCGGGTCTTGAGCCCTTTCTATTGGATAACAAACAGCCTCTAAAAATAAGAAGGATTAAAATATGTTTGAGAAAAATAATTTACTACTAAATCACAATTATTATGAACAAGAAGTTTAAGTACCAATCAGAAATTGATGAACTAGTAGAAAAAGATGTGTCAATGCCAAAATTATTTGATATTGACACAATAAAGTCTTATCGGTATGTGTTTCGGAATGAACCAGATAAAAATAATATTCCTGCTTACATAAGTACACCGAAAAGAAAACTAAAAAATCCCAAAGTGATAGGATATGCTCTTTCTTGTTATGAGGATTTGTTAAAGGCAGAAGAACAATACATAAATTTTAAACAAACATCAACAAACTTTCAGAAAATAGCGGGTGATGCACTGGCAGTATGTGATTTGGACAATGAAGATGGCAAAGTAACAGAATCTAATGATATAACGCACTTTTCATTGTTTGAATATTCCGAATGTGACTTGAATTCTAAATTACATATTATAAAAGATTTGGGATATGAAAAAACTTGATGGCTTTTATATACCTTTTGATTTTGACGGTTTAGTTCAAATGTCTGATTTGATATATTACGATGGCCCATTATTATCTCATTTTGTGAGTAGAACAGGCAAGGATTATCTTTTTTATTGGGTTGACATTGATGAGAAATATAATCGTTGGATGTTTTTCCGTGTAACACCAACAGTTATACAATCTTATCTTGATAAGAGAGTAAGCCTGCGAGATATTATTTGTGGATTGGAAGAAGGTTTTGTTACATTTGTTGAAATTGATGATGAAGCTAATTTTCTTAATCCTAAAATAGTAAAAATAAGCTCAATTCCTGAAGACTATTTACCTTCATCTCAATCATATTATTGTTTTGAGAAATATGATTATAATTGTTTGGATTCAGTTTCTAAAGAACTAAATTCTGGTGTATTTGAATTGCATATAGAAGGTAAGGATGTTGGATATGGTTCTATATCATTAGGAAAATTAAGTAAGATACTTCCACAATTTGAAGCAATGCGAAAAGACTTGGCAACCGGTTTTAATAAAAGATTGCTTAAGAAATATGCAAGAAAGAAAAATGGAGAGACAAAAAAATCACGTTCCTATTCCTTGAAAGAATATACAGATTTTGATATTCATTATCTGATGGCAGGTTCTGCAAGGATAATATTTAAACCAAAATCAAGATACATTGCCTCATGTATATCAGATGACGAAAGAGATTTGTTTGCATACGAATTTATAAGAGTTCTAAATTCTGGCTTTAAATCGGAAGATGTTAATGAAGTATCAAAAACATATGGGGAAAATCTCATACAAAAATATTCAGAGTTTGTAGATCTCTTAAACAATGAACAAATAGGTGTGCAGTTTACATGGTGTAATGCATTCCTTAATAAAAGCTATTCATCTAAAATAGATAAGGATCAAGTTTCTTTTGTTAGGTCTGTTTTACAAAGATTTGTATTGAATGAAGATAATTATAAAGAGGAAGAGGGCTATTTTACATCTTTAAATGTAAAAACAGGTTCTTTCACATTTGAAACAGAAGATTATAGAACATTTGAAGGCAAGTTTGATGATTCATTAATGAAAAATATTCATATGGTTTCTTTTTGTTCAAAATATTCTGTAACAATAAATTGTAAAATAAAGGCGTGTGTTGGTAGTAAAGTTAAAAAACGAAATGTTCTTTTAGCTTATACACAAGTATAATTAACGAATAATTAATGTTCAATTAACGGTCATTAATGTTCACAAGGCTAAACAAAATGGAATGTAAAGTCAGAACAAAGTTGGATGTCAACATTCAAAACTCAACATTGCGCACAGCGCATAACTCCACATCGGCACGGCCGACAACTCAACACTCAACACTCAACATTCAACATTGCCGAAGGCTTCAATTAATGTTCAATTAATGGTCATTAATGTTCAAAGATATAATTCAAAATTCAACATTGCGCTTCGCGCGTAATTCCACATCAGCTTCGCCGACAATTCAACACTCAACATTTAACACTCAACATTTTAAAAGATATGCAACTAATATTACTTTCAGGAGGTTCCGGCAAGCGCCTATGGCCTCTTAGCAACGATGCACGTAGTAAACAATTTCTTCCATTATTGGCTTCGCCAAATGGAGGAAAGGAATCTATGATACAGCGTGTAGTACGTCAGATTCGTGAGGCAAAGCTTACAGACAATATAACTTTCGCAACCAATGCTGTGCAGCGTGACAGCATTATCAACCAGTTAGATGAGGATGTTAATGTGGTGACAGAACCAGAGCGTAGAGACACATTCCCTGCCATCGCTCTTGCTGCAAGTTATCTTGCAAAAGAACAGAAATGCAATGATGACGAGGTGGTTGTAATTATGCCTTGCGATGTATATACAGAATCAAAGTATTTTGCCACTATAGCCAAGATGGTTGAGGCTGTAGATAATAACGTTGCCGACCTTGTGTTGATGGGCATTACTCCTACTTACCCAAGTGAGAAATTCGGATATGTTGTTCCTGAATCAGTTTCATCTAAAAAATCAGCCATATCAACAGAATCAGTATCCGTATTCAATAACGATTGTCTCCGTGTAGCACGCTTCACTGAGAAGCCCAATGAGGAAAAGGCAAAGGAATTGCTTAAGCAGAATGCCTTCTGGAATGGTGGAGTCTTCGCCTTCCGTCTTGGTTACATGATGAATATAGTAAACCAATACTTACAAGCTGAGACATTCCAGGAGACCCACAAACGCTATACAGAGCTCCCGAAAATAAGTTTCGACTATGAGGTAGCTGAAAAGGCAGAGTCTGTAGCCGTTGTCCCTTTCTCAGGACAGTGGAAAGACCTTGGCACATGGAATGCCTTGTGTGAGGAATTGCCCAGCACACATATTGGTAATGTGATGATGGGGGAGAACAACGAGAATACTCATGCCGTAAATGAATTGGGAATACCCGTATTCTGCAACGGACTGAAGGATGTTATCGTAGCCGCTTCTCCTGATGGCATAATGGTTTGTGACAAGCAGGATTCTGAAAAGATAAAGGATTACGCCAATAAACTTATTACACGCCCCATGTATGAGGAGCGCCGTTGGGGTTCATACCGTGTATTGGATAACGCGGAATATGAAGACGGCACTCGTTCATTGACAAAGACCATACATCTGAACGCAGGAAAGCACATTAGCTATCAGTTGCACCGTCACCGCAGTGAGACTTGGACATGTGTTGAGGGAGAGGGAATATTTGTATTGGATGGTGAGCGCAAAGAGATTAAGCGTGGTGATGTGATGAACATCCCACTCGGACATCATCATGCAATAAAAGCCACAACCGACCTTACTTTCATAGAGGTGCAGATAGGCAATCCTCTAATAGAGGAAGACATTGAGAGATTTGATTTTGAATGGTAGAGAAGATAACATTGCTTCAATAAAAAGAACACAACATAAAAGCAAAAAATAATAGTTATGAGTAAACAGAACATTGCCCTTATCACGGGCGTTACAGGTCAGGATGGCTCTTATTTGGCAGAGCTGCTGTTGGAAAAAGGTTATGATGTGCATGGCGTAATCCGTCGCTCGTCAGTCGATTATCGTGAGCGCATCGCTCACCTTGAGGGAAAGCCACACTTTCATCTTCACTATGCCGACCTCGGTGACTCAATGTCTATCGTAGGCGTTGTGGCTGAGGTGCGTCCTACTGAGATATATAACCTTGCAGCACAGAGCCATGTGCAGGTTAGCTTCGACTCTCCTGAGTTCACCGCTGACGTGGATGCCGTGGGTGTGCTCCGCATTATCGAGGCTGTGCGTAAGGTGGGACTTGCAAGCTCTTGCAAGATTTACCAGGCTTCCACTTCCGAGCTTTATGGCAAGGTGGAGGAGGTTCCGCAGAACGAGAACACTCCTTTCCATCCGTTCTCTCCATACGCTGTTGCCAAGCAGTATGGCTTCTGGATCATCAAGGAGTATCGTGACGCATACAACATGTTCTGCTGCAACGGTATTCTCTTCAACCATGAGAGTGAGCGTCGTGGTGAGACATTCGTTACACGCAAGATTACTCTTGCTGCTGCTCGTATTGCACAGGGCTTGCAGGACAAGCTTTATCTCGGCAACCTTGACTCATTGCGCGACTGGGGTTATGCCAAGGATTATGTAGAGTGTATGTGGCTTATCCTTCAGGCTCCAAAGCCGGAGGACTTTGTTATTGCTACAGGCGTTCAGCACAGTGTGCGTGAGTTTGCACAGCTTGCCTTCCATTATGTAGGCATCGAACTGAAATGGGAGGGTAAGGACGAGAACGAGAAGGGTATCTGCGTAAGCGGACCAGAGAACCTTGTCGGCAAGACTCTCGTTGAAGTGTCTCCCGACTTCTATCGTCCTACTGACGTGGTGAACCTCTGGGGTGACCCGACCAAGGCTAAGGCTAAGCTCGGCTGGAATCCTAACACAACTTCTTTCGAGGAACTGGTGAAGATCATGGTTGACCATGATATGGCTAAGGTTGCGTCGGAGGGTGCTGCTGCCAAGGTAAGAATGAACTTGGCTGAGTATTTGGAAAAGGGAATTGTGAAGTAGTTTTCACAATGTTAAGTGTTTAATGTTAAATGTTAAATTGAGATGCTGAGTAAAGACAGTAAGATATACATTGCGGGACACCACGGACTTGTGGGTTCCGCTATATGGAACAACCTTAAGGCTCGCGGCTACAACAATCTTGTAGGCCGCAGCCATAAGGAGTTGGACCTTACAGACCAGCAGGCCGTTGCACGCTTCTTTGATGAGGAGCGTCCTGATGCCGTTGTGCTGGCTGCCGCTTTTGTGGGCGGCATCATGGCTAACTCTCTCTACCGTGCCGACTTCATCATGCAGAACATGAAGATGCAGTGCAACGTGATTGAGAATGCCTATAAGCATGGGGTAAAGAAGTTGCTCTTCCTTGGCTCTACATGTATCTATCCCAAGAACGCTCCGCAGCCAATGAAGGAGGACTGCCTGTTGACATCGCCTTTGGAGTATACCAATGAGGAGTATGCCATTGCAAAGATTGCGGGATTGAAGATGTGCGAGTCGTATAATCTGCAGTATGGCACAAACTATATCGCCGTTATGCCGACTAACCTTTATGGACCTAACGACAACTTCCATCTTGAGAACAGTCATGTAATGCCGGCAATGATGCGCAAGATATATTTGGCCAAGCTCATTCATGAGGGTGACTGGCGCAGCATTGAGGTTGACATGAACAAGCGTCCAATTAATCCGACAGACAAGCTTCGTGCTATTATCGGTGAGGGCAATGTTGATGGAAGCAACTCTCACGAACGAATCTTGAAGGCATTGGAGTTCTACGGTATATATAATAATAAGGTGGTGCTTTGGGGTACAGGCACACCTCTGCGTGAGTTCCTTTGGAGCGAGGACATGGCAGATGCCAGTGTGCATGTGCTCTTGAATGTTGACTTCAAGGACATCATTGGTATCGAGAAGTACAGCAGCGTGTTCTATGGAGCCAAGACCGACGGCTCGGTTGACAGAAACAACTCTGAGGGTCGTGGCGGTGCTATTCCTTCGCTTGGCGAGATACGCAACTGCCATATCAATGTTGGTACGGGTAAGGAACTTACCATACGTGAGTTGTCGGAACTTGTTGTTAAAGCCGTTGGCTTCGAGGGCACAGTAGAGTTTGACACCACAAAGCCTGATGGTACTATACGCAAGCTTATCGACGTGAGCAAGCTCCATTCGCTTGGCTGGACACATAAGGTGGAGATAGAGGATGGCGTTCAGAAGCTGTTCGAGTGGTATAAAGACAGTCTCAACAGCTAATGAAGTCAATCGTAACACGTAAATACCTGATTCCGTTTGCCCTTGTAGCATCCCTGTTCTTTTGTTGGGGATTTGCGCATAGCATACTTGATGTGCTCAACAAGCACTTTCAAAATATGCTGGAAATCTCCAAGACACGTTCTGCCCTTGTACAGGCAATGGTATATGGAGGCTATTTCATCATGGCAATTCCGGCAGGTGTCATCATAAGGAAATGGGGATACAAGGCAGGTGTAATCACAGGACTTATACTATATGGAATAGGAGCGCTCCTCTTTGTGCCGGGCGAACGGATGATGTCATTTGAGTTCTTCCTGCTATGTCTCTTCATCATCGGTTGTGGACTCACATGTTTGGAGACCGCTGCCAATCCTTATGTCACAGTGCTTGGCGAGCCTGATACGGCAGCCTCACGACTCAATCTCGCCCAGAGCCTTAATGGATTGGGATGGATAGTAGGACCATTGGTGGGCGGACTTATCATCTTTGGCGATTCAGGTTCAGTGGCACTCCCTTATGCGGTCATAGGAATCGCAGTGCTTGTTATAGCTGTATTGTTCAGCCGTATGCAGTTGCCCGAGATTGTGGATACTTCCACCTCCGAGAAAGCAGGTATAGACAAACTCAGTAAATCAGCATCTTACCTTTTTGGCCTTGTTGCCCTCTTTGCTTATGTGGCAGCCCAAACAGGCGTAAACAGTTTCTTTATCAATTATGTTACTGAAGCCTCAAGCACAATAACCAATCAGCAGGCGGCCCTGATGCTCTCTTTTGGAGGCATGGGCTTCTTCCTGGTTGGCAGACTCCTTGGCACATGGCTGATGAACTACCTCTCAGCCCCACGACTGTTGCTGATATGCGCCGTGGGTGCCATGATATGTATGATAGGTGTGATATGGGGCGGAACCGTTGGACTCATATCATTGATAGTGACCTATCTGTTTGAGAGCATCATGTTCCCAACAATCTTTGCCCTTGCCCTTCAGGGACTAAGCACTTCTGCCACCAAGCGCGGTTCGTCCTACTTGATCATGACAGTCGTGGGTGGTGCAATCGCTCCCATTCTAATGGGATATATAGGTGAGAACAATATGGCCATCGGCTTTATCATTCCCCTTGTCTGCTACCTTGTAGTAGCTACTTATGCTAAAAAAATCAAAAAGACTTATGAATAAGAAAGTATTTGTTAGCGGATGTTACGACCTGCTTCACAGCGGTCATGTTGAGTTTTTTCAACAGGCGTCGCAGTTTGGCGACCTCTATGTGGGCATTGGCTCAGACGCAACCTATCAAGAGTACAAGCATCGCAAACCTATGTTCCCGCAGGAGGAACGTCTGTTTATGGTGAAGAATGTCAAGGCTGTAAAGGATGCATATATCAATCAGGGCAGCGGTGTGCTTGACTTCATCCCCACACTCGACATTGTTAAGCCCGACATCTTTGTGGTAAACGCAGAGGGAGGTTCCGACGAAAAACGCCAAATATGCAAGGAGCGTGGCATAGAGTATGTGGAACTACAGCGCACTCCTCATGCAGAACTGCAGGCTCGCTCCTCGTCTTCATTAAAGGCGGAGTTGTCAAAGGCAAGCGACGCTGATGCCTCAAAGGGCGACAGCTGTGGCATACCTACACGTCTTGACTTGGCAGGCACATGGATCGACCAGCCTTATGTGTCGGTGTTTCATCCGGGTTGGGCAATAACTATATCCCTTGAGCCAACTTTTGAGGTGCGCGACCGTTGTGGCTTGTCTACGTCTACACGCAACATGATCAAGAAGATCTGGCCTGTGAAACTCCCAAAGATGGCCCCCGAGATGCTTGCTCGTCTTGTGTTCTGCTTCGAGAACAATCCCGAGCGTGAGGATGGTCATATCTCTGGAGCGCAGGATTCTATTGGTATTTGCGTGCCTGGCCTATGCCGCCATTACTACGACAATAACTTCTGGCCTAAGAAGATTGAGAGCACCAACGATGAAATGACCCTCCGTTTCCTCGAAGACCATCTTGTAATGGTTCCTCTTGACCCTCGCCGTCCTGGTTGCTCAGTAGTGGAAGGCAAGGACATAACCCCTGCCAAGGTAAAAGCCCTTGCCGATGCAGCCGACGCTTGTTGGTCGGCTATCCTTGCTCATGACTTGCAAGCTTTTGCTTCAGCATACAAGGCATCATTCAATGCACAAATAGCGATGTTCCCTGCAATGGTAAATCCAGTGGCTTACGGCAAGCCATGTCCTGAGGCAAGCGTGGAACCGTATATACAGAAATATAGCGCAATGCCTGGTGTGCTGGCATGGAAAATGCCGGGAGCTGGTGGCGGAGGTTATTTAGCGTTGGTTGTGGAAGACGCTAAGGCTTTTGCTAATGAGCATGATGAGGCGATAGAGTTGCATATAAGAAGAGCATAAAGCACTTATGATGTATCAGTGTTAAGTGTTAAATGTTAAGTGTTAACTTGGTGGGGCGATAATGAACACACAGACAAGTTAACAATTAACACTTAACATTCAACATTGCGCACAGCGCACAATTCAACATTGCGCACAGCTCATAGTGCAAAATTCGTGTCAAAATCCTTGGAAATATGGAAGATATACCTTATCTTTGCGTTGTAGTTTAAAAAGTAAGGAGGAATATAAAATGAACACTATCATTATAGATGATCCAATGGTATACCAAGGAGGCGAGATGTTTGCCAAACAAAACCATGTTAGCTTGAAGGAACTTGTGAATAATTATGTCGCAAGTTTAGCTGCTAAGGTCCAATCTCGGAATAAAAATGCAGCTGATATAAGTTTTACACAAACTGACGCCTTTAAGAAAGCTATGGATTATATGGACTCTTTCGTTGCTGACGATTTTACGACCCCTGTACCTGTTAATGAAGATACAAAAGCTGTAGTAGCACATAACAAATATGGAGTATGAAAGTATTTGTTGACACTAATATATTGATTGACTACGTCTGTAGACGTGAGCCTTTCTTTCTACCTGCCAAGGCTATATTTGCCTCTGGTTATTTAGGAAAATCACAAATAGCAGTATCAGCTTTGTCTATTGTCAATTCTATTTATATCGGTCGTAAATATGGTTCTGAAACATTAAAGTTGAAATTATCCGCATTGTCCAATTTAATAGAAGTCGTAGACATATCTGCCACATCAGTTTTAGAGACCCTAAAAACAGATTGGAAAGATTATGAGGATGCACTACAATACAGTTCTGCATTGTTGTGTGGTGCAGACTGTATTATCACAAGGAACAAAAAAGACTTTGAACTTTCAACCTTGCCTGTTTATACAGCAGATGAATATGTGAATATTTTAGATAGAGAATAAAAACAATTAAACATTCAACACTCAAAACTCAACATTCTAATCCCCATCCGATTGGCGGCATGCGCAGAGCGATACTGCGGTGGGGAACCTAACATTAACGTCAGATTAACGATTCATTAATGATGATTAATGTTCAGTAAGCACTCAAATTAGGACTTAAAATAGAACGAAGTTTATTCGCTGCAGAATTTAAAACATTGAATTATGTACAGCAGTGAAGATTTATAGAGATTCTATTTCCAGTACTGAACGGAGGCAGTACCGAAGGGGCAGAGATAGCAGCTCCTTATCATAGCATCATCAGAACTGTTAAGATGTAGGCACTTGCAAAAGTGCCTATACAAAGGTCAATGTCCTAAATAGAGTACTAAACTATAAATTAAATACTACTCATTAAACATAAAAAATGAAGAATATATTATCATTATCGGATTTTGAGTCATATTTTAACGACCAAAAACCATTTTTATATAACTTTAAGGATAATACTAAAGATATCTGGTTAAATAAGGATAAAAGTGAAACTTATGTTGAACCCGATTTCTCTTTAGTGACAGAGTTGAGTAATTGTACAAACTTAAACGAAGCCCAAATAATTCTTATTGTTGCTGTAGGTGCAACAGGAAAAACAGAATTAACAAAGAGGCTATCTTATGATTTAGGATTCCCAGTAGTAGATCTTGGTCATACTAAAGTTGTTGCCAGTAATTCGCTGACGGGTCTTATATTCAAACATTTACGGCCATTGGATGGAGGTTATTGGTTACAAGATATAGAAAGTGGTAATACTGGTATTATTATTGATGCCTTGGATGAAGGATATCAGAAGACCAACACTCAAGGATTCTTCGATTTTCTTGACGATGTGGCAGCAAATGTTTCAAAAAACAGTTGTTCATTTATTATGCTTGGTCGTACTAATGCTATAGAATTAACTTCTCTTTATTTGGATGATAAAGACGTAAAAGTTGCAGTACTCCAAATTGAGCCGTTCTCATCAACAAAGGCTAAAGAATTTATAGATAAGCAAGTGTCATTATCTCTGAAAAATCAGTATAAGGAAATTTATATTGAGACACGTGACTACGTGCTTGATTCTTTAGGTGATTTCTTCAAAACAAATTCGTCATATAATGAGAACCAACGTTATCGATTTATAGGTTATGCACCTGTATTGTTGGCTATTTCAGAATTTTTAAAACCTGAAAAGGTTGGCAATTACAAGGCCGTATATGAGGATTTAAAGAATAACAAAAATAAGTCTATATCTCTTATCTTAGATGTCGTAAATAGAATACTAATACGAGACAAAATAAATAAAATTGTTCCAAATCTTATAGAAGATATAGTAAAGTCGCGTGATGCAGAATTTAAGCAAAAAGCAATTGCTGAAGCATATACACCGGAGGAACAATGTGCTCGTATATTGTATATTCTTCTTAGAGAGCAATTTCCATATCGACCGATTGAAGACGATGACTTTGATGTAAAATATCGCAAGGGATTGGAAACATGGATGGTTGAACATCCTTTTTTGAAAGATCGTAATCCTGCTAATGTTGTTTTTGAGTGTTATATTCTTGCTAAACTTGTTGCAAATAATAAATATAAGGACGCTGTTTACAAATATATGCGTACAAGACGTGTTAACTCTTTTATGTTCTTTTACTTGTATATTGAATTGAACAAAAATAAACAGATTGATGCTGAGTTAATTCCTTATTTGTATAACTCTTTAAAAGCTTTAGATAGTAAAGAACTCAATTATAGTCTTGAGATAGAATCATCTGACAAAGAAATTGAAGAATCACTATCTTATGATGTATCTTTTGTTCCTTCTGATTCAAAACAAAAAGTATATGAGTTTACAACATTTTTAAACGGGCCGATGGTATGGCATGGTCCTATATCAGACATAACAATAGATATTTCCAATGACTTTGTTATGGAGGATGAACGAACAGATATGTTTGTACCGTCATACATAAACTGTAAAAATCTTGTTGTTAAATCCAGTGAACTTAATTATAGTAATCGTGGACAAATAGATAACATCATAATAGAGGCTGAGCATATTATTTCAGAAACGTCTACAGGAATTGTACCTAAAATTAAAGGCGTTGGATGTAATAAAGACTCTCTATCGTTTATTTGTTTTGATAGATTGCCATATCCTTATTGTGATTATCAAAAGAAAAAAAGTGAAGAAGATGTTGAGATGTCATCAGAAATGGCTGAAGCTTATAAAAAAATGCGAAGAACATTAATAATGTTCCGTTCACATAGTAAAGGGCAATTAGCTAAACATCATGAAAAGATTGACAATCGTATTGGAAATACATTAATAGGTAAAGCTGTTATTGATGCTCTTTTGGAAAAACATATTATATATCAAGAAGAACATGTTTATGTTATAGATAATGATTCTATGGATAATTATCTTGGAGTAAAATTTGATGGAATTAGAAATAGTACCATTACAAAACCAATGCTTCAATTCTTGGATGATATAGTAAAGAATATGAAGGTAAAATAAGTTACATAGTGAATGTGTAGAGATCAACGACGTTATCATTCATTGGAATCGACGGATAATACGGGGTAGTGTTTGGCGCGAAAGCACATGGATACCGTCTTGATGCAACTGAAAAGAATCTATATTCTAAGAAAGCATTAACGTTGTTGATGACAAGTAGAACGAACTATGGACAAAAAAGAGACACTGATATTCAATAAAGTTGAAATAGAGGGCTTTCCTTCTATTGGGCAAGTCGTTGAAAAAATGCATCAAAAGATGTATAATGAGAGAAAAGGGCTTGGCTTTACTAATATAACGATAGAAGACAATATGGTGTTTGCTACGATTTTGCTTCGCACACCTTCTTACATACGCAGCTATAATGAGAATGAAGGTATGTTTGAGCAACAAATTGTTAACATCTATGGAGATTTTGAAATAGCAGTTGATATTGAGCATGGTTTGATATTTTCCACTTCTTCTTCAACAAAGTTTAGTAGAGCCAAAACCCTCTTAAGAGAATGTTTTGAGAAAAAGATAACTTTCCTGAATATAGAAATGACAGTTGTAAATATGCTAAAAAAAATTCAATGTCAAGGTATGACCCCTTATATAATGGATTTATCTATTAAAAGGTACAGATGTCAAGAAGGTGCAATTGGAAGATATTCTGTCCATATTGATGACAGTTCTGTAGGAGAAGAATTGTTGTTAAAATATTCAGACAGCATCAATAAAATAACATTTTTAGTAAAGTCTGAAATGTATCCTGATTTTGTTTTGTCCATAGCTTCCCAGAACTCATTTACCATAAAATGTGATGAGAACTATTATTGGCAGATTATCAACCAATTTAAAAATAATTTATAATGGAAGATCAACACTATAATGGAGACGTGTGGAATCATGAAATCTTCAAGTTGTTCTATCTTTTAGGATGGCAACGTATTGGAGATTATGATATGGATGTAATAGGAGAGGATGGGAAGAAGATAGGAATAGACACTGTTGTTTCCTTTGAAACGCCATTGAAGAATAAACCTCAGTTGGCCATTTTAGAAGCCAAGAGATATAAGACTACCAGTTTTACCAAGAATTTGCTGCAAGACTGGGTAACTAGGTTGGATGCGAAATTGTTGAAATTACGTAATTCTGATAAATTTTACGACACGTTCCCTTCTACCAATAATTGTACAATAGCTGATACTGGAATTATTGCAATGTAAGTATTCGGTGAAAGCCGTATTGTAAGCCAATATATAGTTTTGTACCTTTGC
>ERZ1026888.621-NODE-621-length-18610-cov-16.533818_pt1 | contig 18610 bp, 13 predicted proteins | sample MGYA00380174_ERZ1026888 | MGnify/ENA primary metagenome ERZ1026888 (study PRJEB33269, sample SAMEA4719810) | human gut metagenome | biome: human-associated habitat; feature: organic feature; material: feces | place: Cameroon | collected 2013-10 ...
CGTTCTTATAGGCGGGGTAATAGCCGTCGTGCTCAAACTTCATGATGTATTTGCCCGGGGCCTTGATGTCGCGATACACCTGCCACCAACCGTAAGGCTCACCGCGGAAAGTCTCCACGACCGTGCTATCCATGCTCATGAGCGTCACGTTCACAGAGTCAAGCTTCTCTTTGGTGAAAGAATCTCGGATGAATCCGTCTATATGATACTTTTGGGCAAAAGCCAAAGAGGATGTAAAGACAAAAAGAAGTAAGAAAAGTCGTCTCATACAGTATTGTTTTAATGTTCCACCTTGGCATTGAAAGGCCGAGGTGGAACAGGTTAAGTGATGTTAGTTAAAATCCAAATACGAAACCCATGCCAGGTGCAGGTTGCTTAGGCGGAGCCAAGGTTGTCGGGGCCGCAGTGGGTACGGCTTCCGTCTTGTAGCAATTGCAGTTATTGCCATTACATTCACAATTATTAGGTGGTGAAGATGGTGGGCAACTGCAATTATTGCCGTTGCACTTACAATTGTTGGTGAGAGTTTCGCAATCGCAATTATTTCCGACTTTTGCCGCCAAGGCTGCGAAGCCTCCTCTCAGCAACCCCTCTTTTGTTTCCTCCAGAGGCACGAAGCCTTGTTGGCACAACAAGGCCTCCAGGTTCTTTAGGTTGTTCATAATGATTAATTTTTGATTTTGTTAGAAATGATGTAATCCACCCTGTCATTCACAATCTTCTCCTTGTCTTTTTGGCTGTATCCTCGGATGCAATCGCTGATAGCCATTGACTCCATCTTGAACTGGCTGCATCCGCCATGACATATCGGGAAAATGTTGCACTGATGACAAGAGTCGTTACCATACTTGAGTTCTTCACGCTTCTCATTCTTAGCGTTCCAAATTACTTCTCCTTCTGTGGTTAACACCCCCTCTCTATTGTTGGACGAAAATTCTCGTGCGGTACACTTAAACACATCACCATTGTAGTTGATGGTGTAGTGGTTCTTCCGATCGGCATAACAACGGCTGTTGTCAATGTGTTTCAACTCGTTCACAGTAAAGCCTTTCTCGACAAATCGTTCGCGGAGCTTTTCTTGCCGATCCAAATACTTCATGGTGTCTTCGCCATTATCTTGCCATACGTGTTGGAAGTCGATGTTCAATAACTCTCTTTCCCCTGAAGCAATATCTTCCAAATCCTCAAGCACATCAGCATAGGATAGCAAATTATCCATGGTTGTGTTGAACCTCAAGGTTATGCGGACGCCAGACTTCAGCGCATCCTTTACGTTTTTTAATATTTTGCTGTATGTTCCCACGCCATTGCTGAAGCATTTGGTTTTGTTGTGGAAAAACTCATTGCCGTCCAAGGTCACTTGGCAGGTTAGTTGCTTGCAGGTCGGAAGAGATTGAAGGCGGGCTACATTCTTCTTCGTAAGCAGGACGCCATTGGTAACAAGGCTAACTTGTACAACCACGCCATTCTTCTGCGCCAGGTCGCTTACAGCTTCAAGCAATGGGATTATCACATTGTCAAGGCCCAACAAAGGTTCTCCGCCAAAAAACGAGAGGCTGAGCATTCGGATGTTTCTTGTGGCTATTTCGTGAGTAGCCAGTTTCAAGATGGAATCCACTATACCCTGTTGCATCATGGATTTTGGCACGTGCTTTTCATAGCAATACCAGCATTTGAGGTTGCAATCCATGGTGGGATTGATAAAAATGGATAAAGTGGGGCTGTGCTCCTCTTTTTTCCATGTCTCAATGATGTCAACACATTCATCAACATCATCTTCCACGATAAAGCCTTCGCGTTTCAGGAATACATAAAAATCTTGGTGTTTCTGCTCAATGTAGTCGAGTTGGTGGCCTTCTATAAGATCCGCCAACTGGTTATCGACTGCCGAAACGGTATCCGTCTTGCAATTGTAGATCAAACTACAAAAACCCTTTCTTAGAACAAACAGGTACTTGCTGAATTTCATGACAATCTTAGTTTAGTGGTTAATATGTTTATGCCGTAGCCAATGTAGCCGTCCATTCCAAAATCCCAGTACGCTTCGTCTTTTGGCAAGTAAGCTGGAAGTTTGTAGATGTCCTTTAGGTCGGCTGTCATGGTGCACCATGAAGTTTTGTTATACAAGCTCATGATGTCAATTGCTAATTGTTTTTGGTAACTTAGCCTTGCGTAATCCGATGAGCCGCGCCAATTTCTACAAGCTTTTCTCAACGCTGAGATGAAATGGTTAGAGAGGCCATGCTCTAGTTGCTTTCTTTTGCAACATCCCAATCGTGAATAGCAGTATATGGCCATGTCGCAAATCATTTCGATGTTCTGCACAAGGATTGGGTTTATGATATTGACAATATTATCTACCTGAAGTAAAAAAGCCTTGGTCTCATAGCTCGACAAAATGTCTATTTCCACGAAGTAGGAAAGAACCCACCCTACGCCCATGATTCCACTGTCGAAAGAAAGAGGAAGACCTTCTTGTTCGTTCTGAATTTGCGCATCGTGTATGATGTTTCGAGCTTTTCCAACATATAGCTTATCGCCCGAACATTTATAGTAAAGGCCGAACAAAAGAGCAATGCCTGCCAAACCATTTCGCAATCCATAATGGTGAAGTTCCTTTGTTGCGTCCTCAGCGTGACGCAATATGTCGCTTGTTCGCTTGTAACCAGCCTCCAACAGGCATTGCGCTTCTTTGGATATGATGTTATTCATGTTCATAATCCAATCTATCTTGGCCATGTTGAAGTTTTTTGTATAATGGCGTTTTAGTGACTCTATGCGTCTTTTGTGCTCTTTTAAAAGTGTTGTGGCATGATTGAAATATTGTAACCCTTGATTCCTCGCAGCCATGTTTGCTTTACATTGGAGAGAAATAGGAAAGAGAGTTTCGGATATGAGCAAATGATTGTACATGTATGTACTGTAGCCTCTTAGGCTGCAAGAATTCTCCTTGTAGATGTGTCCCACAACGATGTTGCCCAACAGTTTGCATTTGCCGCCACTCAGCCATGCTTTTATACTCAGATATGGCTCTTCGCATCCATATCCCAGCAAGCCTTCCAAGCCTTTTATTTCTTTCCAAAAACTTACTGACGAAGCATAAGAAGCCCCCAACACACAAGGAATGACGCCTCGGTCAAGTGTTTCTTTGTGAGGATTGCAATTCCAACGGACAGCAGGAATAAGCGTGTCAATCATCATGTGTAAATAAGCGCCATAGGCGTGGGCGCTGTTTTTTTCTATCACAGCTCCGTCTTGTTTGGAGAGAACCTTTGTTTGGCAACAAAGTATTTGCCTTTGGTCGTTGTTTAGCTCATCAATGATCATCTGGTGCCAATCCTTTTGGTAGAAGCGCATGTGAGCATCGAAGATGATAAAGTAATCGGTGTCACACAGCCTGACACCTTTTTCCTTTGAGCCTGCAGGGCCAATTCGTTTGGTGTTTCTTACATAACATGCATTGTGTTTCAAAGCAATTTGCTTGTAGTCAAACGAGTCGCACGAGCAGTCGTCTACCACCATAATCGACACCTGCTGACCTACGGTGTTGCGGATGCTAACTAAGGTGTTTTCCAATTCTTCACCTTCATTATAACAGGGAACGATAGCAGTCAGCGCCTTTCCATTTGTGGGTTTGACATAAGATGGCGTTTCTTCAACTATGTCTCTGACAATTTTTGAGGCTATCCAACTGTGAATGGTATTTGATGCCATCTGTTGTTCCTGCTTCTTTACATTGGTGACCTGGGCGTTGCTTGTTCTGTATCTTGTCACCACAGTGTCCAAGTTCCTTATTCTAATTCCACAATAAACGGCCTCCGCCCAAAGACCGTAATCTTCAGCGTAAATATTCTCTTTGCGATAACGCAGGTGGTGGGGCTTAAAGGAAGATTTTCTGATAAAAGCGGTGGGGTGCACTACACAACACCCATCCATTAGATCGTAAAGCGAAATGTCCCCTGGAACAGGTTTGTATATTCCATGTGATGTACCAAAGTATTCGATGCATCCACCTAACACGTCAACATTGGGATGTGCTTCCATGTATTCGTATTGTGTGCGGAGACGATCGGGCATCATGATGTCGTCGCTATCCATGCGGGCAATATACTTGCCTCTGGCTTGGATAAGCAAGAGGTTACTGGAAGTTATGTAATCGTGATGATTGCGGATTAATCTGATTCGTTGGTCATTATATGTCTGTATGATTTCGCATGTGTTGTCCGTAGAACCATCGTCTACAATAAGCAATTCAAAATCATGAAATGATTGGCAAAGTATGCTTTCCAAACATTCCTTGATATGCTTAGCGCCATTATAGACGGGCATAACGACTGATATGGGCACTGTTGCCATAGGCTTGTGTTTTTAGTTAGGCTGTGCCACTCCCCATTTTTTGCAGATGATACAAAAAAGTATTGGTGTTTGTGGTTGGGGAGGGGGTGTTCTGCTTTCAGTTCGATGTTTTAGATTCTTGTTGTATCGCAAAGATAGGGAAATAATCTCACACTTGCAAGGATTTTTGTGTATAATTCTCCGTTTTTAACCAATAACGGTTTGGTGACCGAATTAGTGTTAAAAACGGAGATGTTTGTTCAAATGCTATTTGGTGTGTTTCTTCTTTTGGCTGAACCTGTAAGTCAAGCTCACCATTGCGTATCGTCGTAGCAGGTTGGTGTAGGTTTCCTGTTGCATCTGCGCGTTGATGTTGTAGCTGTAGTTGGACATCTTATTCAGCAGGTCGAACACCTCAAACTTTAGGCGTGCCTTTCCCTTGAAGATGTCCTTGCCAAGGTTGAAGTTGACGATAAACTGGTCGGTGTTGTACTTGTCGTCCGAATAGCCCCTTCGGCTGTACATCTTCAGGGTGGTGTAGAAGTCGATGCCCCAAACCAGTGGCATGCCGTAGTTGACGCCGTAGTTGAAGTCGAAGGCGTTGAGCGTGGCGAAGCGGTCGCTCTCCGAGTGGTTGTAGAACACGTTGGCCGAGACGGTCAGTGAGTAGTAATTGCGGTAATAGCCCAGCTGGAGGCTCTCCGAGGCGCTGAACCTTCTTACCGAGCTCACCAACGAGGTGGTGGCGCTTGCAGAGTTGAGGTAGTCGCGGAAGTTGCGGTAGTTGAGGTTGGTCTGCGAGGTCAGCTTCCAAGCCTTGCGCTTCTTGTCGAGCGGCATTTGGTAGCGCGCCTGTCCGCTCAGTTCCCAGTTGCCGGCAATGACATCGGGACGATAGGTCGTTACACCCGTGCTCATGTCGTAGCGCATCGACTGGCACAGCATGTTCTGCCACAGCCTGTAGGTGAGCGACGTGTTGAAGAATCGCTGCGTCTTGATCATCTTGCGCTCGTAGCTGAATGACGCCGTGTGTTGGTGCGTGTTGGGCAGGTTGTAGCCGCTCTCGCGCACGAGCAGCGGTGTTGCGTCGTCGCGGTAGTTCACGGCATAAAGCAGCGATGGGAGTTGGTGTTGCAACTTGTAGTTGAGGTGCCAGTGGTATTCCAGCGATTCGCGGTTCATCGAGTTGATGTGCATGGAAACGGAGGGCTCCACCAGCCAACGCGACCTGCGGACGGTGGTGTCCGTTTGGGCGCGGTTATAGTGAATCTTGTCGTACACGTTTCGGAACTCTATGTTACCGTCAAACGAGATGTTCAGGTAATCGTTGCCCTTGAGATACGTGCTGAGTCCCAATGCCATGGTGTTGGTCTTGTTCCATGTTTGTGAGCGGTAGCTGTTGGAATAGTCGATGTACCGTGAGATGGAGTCGCGGTTGGAGTACAACTGGTCAAGTCCCCATGCCGATGCCTCTGTCCCGTCAAGGATGTGGTGCCAGCGGCTGTCGGAGGCATACGACTGTTTGAAGCCGTATTGTGGAGAAATGTACAGGTGTAACGCAGGGAAGTCAAGTGAATAATCGTATCCAATATTTCCCTCATAGCGGTAGTTGCGTTGGGGCATGTCGGAGAAACGCGCCATGTCGTTGGCGCTTTCCACCCGCTCATAGTTGTTCAGGCTGCGGTTCTTCTTGTTGTTGTAGTAACCCGACAGCGACCAACTTAAGTGGTCTTTTCTGATTTTGTATATGGATGAGACCTTGCCTTCGGCAGTCAGTTCGTTGCCCTTGCCGTAATATCGGTTCTTCAGTGAGCTGATGAGGATCTTGCGGTATTCGCTCTCCAGGTTTCCGCCAAACAGGCTGTCGAGAGCCTCGCCCATGTAGCGCTCAGTCAGCTGGCGGTTGAAGTCGGCCGATGTGCTTGTGTAGTTGTTGTCGTAATGGTAATAGCTGACCTTGGGCGTAAAGTCGAGGGTGAATTGCTTGGATGGCGTGTAGCTATTGGTGCCGCTGAAGCCCAGCTTGATGTTTTTGTTGGTGTTGTTAAAGAGGTAGCGGCTGTACACGTCGTCGCCCAGGAACATGGTGGTCGACGTCTTGCTGAGGTAATCGCGTTTCTGCGCCTTCAGCGAGAGTTGGTCCGACAGTTTCCACTTCTTGTCCTCGTCGCGCAGCATGCCGTCGACCTTCACCTCGTGGGTGGTCACCTCGGCCGTGTTTCCGTAAGGCTCCTGCCAGTTGCCATCAGAGCTGTAGTAGCTGTCGCCGCGCACGTCGTTGCTGTTGCCGACCATGGCGATGTGCGAGTTGGGGGTGAAGCGCATGGCAAACATGCGTGCCTCATGGTGGTGGTCGGTTCCGTAACCCACCGTGGCGTTGCCCACCCACGAGGTGGTGTACTCCTTCTTCAGCCCCACGTCGAGCACCAAGGGCAGCTGGTCTTTGCGCAGCGTCCGCAAGTCGGAGGCGACCATCAGTCGCTCGTCCATCTTGCGGTACACCTTGATTTTGTCGACCATGTAGTGGGGTAGGTTGTCCAAGGCGACCTTGGGATCACCGTTGAAGAAATTCTCGCCGTTTACGAGCAGACTTTCCACTTTTTGTCCGTTGATGTAAATCTCGCCTCCAGGCTCAAGCTGTGCGCCGGGAAGCAGACGGATCAGCTTGTCGAGCATCGAACCAGAGCTCAATTGGAAGGCGTCGGCGTCGTAGACGATGGTGTCGCCGCGCATCACCATCTTCAGCTTGGTTGCCGTTACGACCACTTCTTTCAGCGTCACCTCCTTCTTCATGCGTATCTTGTGCATCAGTATCTCGCCAAACGAGTCGCCCGTGTGCCTGTACTTCGTGTATTTGAAGTCGACGTTCTTATAGGCGGGGTAATAGCCGTCGTGCTCAAACTTCATGATGTATTTGCCTGGGGCCTGGATGTCGCGATACACCTGCCACCAACCGAAACGCTTTGCCGAGAAGGTCTCCACTACTGTGCTGTCCATGCTCATGAGCGTCACAGTTGCGGAATCGAGATCTTCCTTCGTAAAAGAATCTCGGATGAAACCGTCTATATGATACTTTTGGGCAAAAGCCAAAGAGGATGTAAAGACAAAAAAAAGTAAGAAAAGTCGTCTCATACAGTATTGTTTTAGCTGTTCCATCTTGGCATTGAAAGGTCAAGGTGGAACAACTTAAGTGATGTTAGTTAAAATCCAAATACGAAGCCCATACCTGGAGCTGGCTTGGGAGGTGCCAATGTCGTTGATGGCGTTTTTGGCGCAGTAGTTGGTACGGCTGCTGTCTTATAACAATTACAGTTGTTGCTCCCACATGGGCAGTTGTCGACTTTAGACGGAGGACAGCCGCAATTGTTACTATCGCAAGTGCAGTTGTTCGGAAGCGTATCACATTTGCAGTTGTTATCGATACCACCGCTTAAAGCGGCAAACCCACCTCTTAGCAATCCCTCCTTTGTCTCCTTCAGAGGGACGAAGCCTTGTTTGGCCAATAGTGTCTCTAGGTTCTTTAGGTTGTTCATTGTGTTATTATTTGAGTTTGTTAGAAATGATGTTTTCAACTCAGTCGTCAACATGATTCTCCTTTATCTTTTGGGAGGCTTCATCAGATGCGCTGTGTTAAACCGATATTCCCCTCGTTCTCCTTAGCGCGTCAAATATTTTTATCCATCTTTGATGATTAGTGCAAGCTGCTTTCTGCTTTCAGTTCGATGTTGTAGATTCTTGTTGTATCGCAAAGATAGGGCAAAATGGTTTAACATGCAAGGGTTTGGCTTGTTTTTTTTCCTTTTTTTTTGATATGCGGCCTTTCGGCAATCTTCTTGGGGTTTGCTTGGCGGCGTACGGGGAAATGCTTACCTTTGCAATCGTTTTATTCTATCATGTAAGGTTAACTTAAATCGCTTAAAACGCATGAACTCAAAAGTGAAAGGTTTTGTGGCTGGCGTGCTGGCCGCTATCTTTTATGGCACCAATCCGTTGGGAGCCGTCTATTTGTACCAGGACGACATCAACTCAGCCTCGGTGTTGTTTTACCGCTATGGCTTGGCCGTGGTGTTCTTCGCCTTGTGGATGATGGTGAAGGGCGAGAGTTTTCGCATCAGTTGGGGCCACGCCATCCGCTTTGTCGTCTTAGGCGGCGTGTTCGCCTTGTCGTCGATAGCCCTCTTCCTCAGTTTCCACTATATGGATGTGGGCATTGCCTCGACCATTCTCTTCAGTTATCCCATCATGACCGCGGTGCTCATGGTGGCGTTCTTCCATGAGCGCATCACCTTGACCACCACGCTCTCCATAGCCTTGGCCACCCTTGGCATAGCCATGCTCTATCGGGGCGACGGCGACGTGGCGCTCTCCTCGGTGGGCGTGGTGCTTGTGCTGCTGTCCTCGCTGCTCTACGCCGTTTACATCATCAGCGTAAACCAGTGGACCACCAGCTATTCGCCCTTGAAGTTCACCTTCTGGATTGTGCTGGGCGGACTGTTCTCCATTGTGGCCTTCTCGTTTGTGTCGGGCGAGCATTTGCAGATGCTCCACGGCACCTGCCAGTGGGCCTCGGCCGTCCAGTTGGCCTTGTTGCCCACCGTGCTGAGCCTCTATTTCATGACCGTGTCGATCAATAACATCGGCAGTACGCCGTCGGCCATCATGGGCGCCTTGGAACCCGTCACGGGCGTGTTTATCGGATGCATGGTGTTCTCTGAGACCTTCTCGTTGCGTCTCGCCATCGGCATTGTGCTCATCCTCTCGGCCGTTATCATCATCATCATGGCGCGAAGCGACAAGAAGTCCCAAGAAGCGGCGCCCAAGCGCCACCGCATCAGCTTTGTGCCGCCCCGCCTCCGGTTCCCGTTCCATAGGAAGCATGAGTGAGCGCCATAGTCCATGCGCGCGATTCGGCTCATGGGCGTATTGCCCCTCGGGATGTCCATAACCAGTTGTCCCCCTCCTCCACACGACATGTGGGAGAGGGGGACAACTGGTTTTGGGAGGCCATGTGGTTGCCGGCCATGCGTCTCACCAGCCAGAGCGCCTAACGGTTGCCTGGGGGTTAGCCAAACAGGCGGAAGGCGGCGAAGACGATGGCGCCTATGACATTGATGCAGAGGCTGATGAGCGGAACGATCCAACGGTCGCGCATCACCTCGTTGGCCTCGTCCTGGTCGGCCAGACTGATGGGTTGGCGCATCATCTTGCGGAGCGAGAAGGTGACGCCAACGGCGCAGAACGACAAGCAGAGGCCCCAGATGAGCATGCCGCTATTTGAATCGTTGAGAAATGACGACAGACCGCCCCAAAGCCCCACGCCAACCGCCACGGCCATGGAGGCCAGCGCCACCTTCTCCAACTTGGCCGCCAGCGGCGAGAGGCCGAGCACAACCTGTATGCGGGGCGACAGGTTCAGGTCGGGCGCTAACCGCCCGGCTTGCTTGATCTGCTGCTTGAAATACCATGTCGTTATGAAAAAAAAGGCCAAGAACAGAATGCCAATGACGCCAATAAGGTCGTCGCTGATGCAGAAACAGATGAGCGCCACGGCAAGGCTGGCGCTCTTCAGCCGCTCTTTCCAGATGAACAAGGCGTACTGTTGCAGGCAAGTGAACTCCTCGGTGTCGAGGTTGTTCTCGGGATGCTCGCCCTTCACGGCGTAGGTGAAGTACATGAGGATGACGCGTGCGGACAGCGCCGACATGAAGTAAAAGCGGAAGGTGTGCTCGACGCCGGAGACGCAGATGTGCAAGACGCTGAAGGTGAGAAGAAGCGTGCCCAACAGCACGTTGATGAGGGTGCTGGCCCATGTGCGGCGCACGACGACAGGGCGTTCCTTGTTGCCCGTGGGAATGATGTTGCGGGTGCTTAAGATAAGAGGCTTCATGAATGGGAAGTAAGCGGCAGCGAGCGCGTGTGGCCCTCACCGCCGGATGATGATTAGTGTTGTGTTTGGGCCTCGGCGCTCTCCTCAAGATTGTCGCCCTGCCTACTGGTCGGCGCGTGCTTAGGCAGGCGGCGGTTGCGCCGCAAGGCGTCGGCTACGATCCACTGCAACTGTCCGTTGGTGGACCGAAACTCGTCGGCAGCCCATTTCTCCACCGCTTGCATCGTGGCGGAGTCGAGCCTGAGCACAAAACTTTTGGTTGCTTTAGCCATAGAACAGGAGAATTACATATTGAGAGAGCCTGTGTTGACCACGGGTTGGGCGCTGTCGTCGCCGCAGAGCACCACCAAGAGGTTGGAGACCATCGACGCCTTCTTGTCGTCGTCGAGCTCCACCACCTGCTCGGATGAGAGGCGGTCGAGCGCCATCTTCACCATGCTGACGGCACCCTCCACGATCTTCTCGCGGGCAGCGATGATGGCGTCGGCCTGCTGGCGACGCAGCATCACGGCGGCAATCTCGGGAGCGTAGGCCAGGTAGTTGATGCGCGCTTCCACAATCTCGATGCCCGCCATGTTGAGGCGCTCGTCGAGGCGCTCTTCCAGTTGCTTGTTGATGATGTCGCCACCACCGCGCAGCGTCACCTCGTCGCTGCTCTCGTTGTTATCGTACGAATAGAGGCCGGCCACCTGGCGCAGGGCAGCGTCGCTCTGAATCTTCACGAAGTTCTCGAACGCGCTCATGATGCTGTTTACATCGGTGCCCACGGAAGCCGTGTTGCGAGCCATGGTCTGAGAGTCAATCTCAAACATGGCTTTGTAGGTGTCTTTCAGGCGCCACACCAGCACATGGCCAATCATCACGGGGTTGCCCTGCTTGTCGTTGACCTTGATGGGCTCGGCGTCGATGTTGCGCGAGCGAAGGGAGAGGCGCTTTGTGTTGATGAATGGGTTCATCCAATAGAAGCCCACGCTCTTGAACGTGCCCTTGTACTTGCCGAAGAACATCATGACACGTGCCTCGTTGGGCTCCTGCTGCACAAAACCTTTGGCGCAAAACAGAAGGCAGACGAGGAGGAGGGAACTGATGACGCAGGGCACGGAATTCTCGGCAATGATGCTCAAGATGAGCCATCCGCCTACGGCCAAAATCAGGGCGAGAATGATGAAGAGCGCTAAGAAACCATTCATGGTGTAGCCCTCGAAACTGCGCTCGCCGCTGGTCGCGGCAGAGGAAACGGCTTGTGTTGTTTTAGTTGTTTCCATATTGAAGTTTATTTGATGAGTCATTGGGTTCAGTATAATATCATTATGATATCGCAAAGATATGTAAAAACGAGATTCCCGTCAAGAGTTTGCCCTATTATTTAACACTTGTTATGACTGCATGGGGCGCTTGTTGGGGTGGGGCGGAGTGGATGCATGGCGATGCGCGAGGTTATTTATTATTAAAAACGACATAGTTTCAATTGTTTTTATTACCTTTGCACACCGTAAGAATATATTCGATTAACAAGGACTTATGAACATTTTAGAGTTAAGTGAGCAGGAGATTGGCCGCCGCCAAAGCCTGCAGGAGCTGCGCAATATGGGCATCGACCCTTATCCCGCCGCCGAGTTTCCCGTGAATGCCACCAGTGAGGATATCAAGGCTAACTTCAAGGACGACGAGAAACGCGAAGTGACCATCGCCGGACGACTGATGACGAAGCGAATCATGGGTAAGGCCTCATTCGCTGAGCTCCAGGACGGCAAGGGCCGCATTCAGCTCTACATCTCACGCGACGACCTTTGCCCCGGTGAGGACAAGGACTTATATAATAAGGTATTCAAGAAGCTCATGGACATCGGCGACATCGTGGGTGTCAAGGGATACGCCTTCCGCACACAGATGGGAGAGATCTCTGTGCATGTGGAGGAGCTGACATTGCTGAGCAAGAGCCTGAAGCCGCTGCCCATCGTGAAGTATAAGGATGGGGTGGCTTACGACAAGTTTGACGACCCGGAGATGCGCGCCCGCCAGCGCTACGTGGACCTCGTGGTCAACGATGGCGTGAAGGAAACGTTCATCAAGCGAGCCACCGTGCTGCGCACCATGCGCGACTTCTTCGACAAGCATGGATATACCGAGGTGGAAACACCTATCCTGCAGAACATACCGGGTGGAGCATCGGCACGCCCGTTCATCACCCATTTCAATGCGCTCGACACCGATATGTACATGCGTATCGCTACCGAGCTCTATCTGAAGCGACTCATCGTGGGTGGCTTCGATGGCGTGTATGAGATCGGAAAGAACTTCCGTAACGAGGGAATGGACAAGTTCCACAACCCCGAGTTTACCTGCATGGAGCTATATGTGCCCTATAAGGACTACAACTGGATGATGAAGTTCACCGAGAAATTGCTCGAGACCATCTGCGTTGCCGTCAATGGAACAGACGAGGTGGAATACCAAGGCAAGACCATCAGCTACAAGGCTCCCTTCAAGCGTATACCTATCCTCGACGCCATCAAGGAGAAGACAGGCTACGACCTCAATGGACTGAGCGAGGAGGAAATTCGCGACATTGCCTTGAACAAACTCAAGATTGAGACCGTGGACGAGACTGCCGGCAAGGGTAAGCTCATCGACGAGATCTTCGGCGAGTATTGCGAGGGTACCTTCATTCAGCCGACCTTCATCATCGACTATCCTGTGGAGATGTCGCCGCTCACGAAGATGCACCGCTCAAAGCCCGGACTGACCGAACGCTTCGAGCTGATGGTCAACGGTAAGGAGCTGGCCAACGCCTACTCGGAGCTCAACGACCCCATCGACCAGGAACAGCGTTTCATCGACCAGATGAAGCTTGCCGACAAGGGCGATGATGAGGCCATGGTCATCGACCACGACTTCCTGCGCGCCCTGCAGTATGGCATGCCTCCAACAAGTGGCATCGGTATCGGTATCGACCGTCTCGTTATGCTCGTAACGGGTAAGGAGAACATCCAAGAGGTAATGCCCTTCCCGCAGTTGAAGCCCGAGGCCAAGATGCCGCAGAGCACTGTGAAGGAATGGGCCGAGCTCGGTGTGGAGGAAAACTGGGTTTACGTGTTGCGTAAGGCTGGATTCAACCTCATTTCCGACATTAAGGACCAGAAGGCGCAAGGCTTGCAGCAGAAGTTGGGCGACATCAACAAGAAATACAAGTTGGGCTACGAGAAGCCTTCTGTCGAGGAGATCCAGAAATGGATCGACTGGGCTAAGGCCTGAGAATAAGCTTCGCGGGTGGCGACCGCCAAAGGGAACCACCGTTGTGTAATCAGACAATCCTCCCATGAAAGTGGGAGGAATGCTTAGGGACTTAGAGCTTATGTACAACGTAGGAAAGATTGCCATCATTGGAGGCGGGTCGTGGGCCACGGCCATTGCAAAGATTGTAGTGGGTCACACGCACCACATAGGGTGGTACATGCGGCGCGACGACCGTATCGAAGACTTTAAGAGGCTGGGACACAACCCTGCCTACCTGAGGTCGGCTCGGTTCAATGTCGACGAGATATTCTTCTCGTCAGACATCAACAGAATCGTCAAGGAATACGACACGCTCGTCTTTGTAACTCCCTCTCCCTATCTCAAGAATCATCTTCGGAAGCTGAAGACCAATATCCGTGACAAGTTTGTTGTTACGGCCATTAAGGGTATTGTGCCCGACGAGAACCTGGTGTGCTCCGAGTATTTTCATCAGGTCTACGATGTGCCGTTGGAGAACTTGGCGTGCATTGGCGGTCCGTCGCATGCCGAGGAGGTGGCGCTCGAACGACTGAGCTACCTCACCGTGGGATGCAAGGACGTGGACAAGGCTGCCGCTTTCACCGAGGTGCTCGCGTCGGAGTTTATCAAGACCAAGACGTCGAGCGATGTCATTGGCATTGAGTACTCGTCGGTGCTCAAGAACGTATATGCCATTGCAGCCGGCATCTGCAACGGATTGAAGTATGGCGACAACTTTCAGGCGGTGCTCATCAGCAACGCTGTGCAGGAGATGAACCGATTCTTGACAGCCGTACATTCTATCCAACGTTCCATTTACGACAGCGTTTATCTGGGCGACCTCTTGGTGACCGGATATTCAAACTTCTCGCGCAACAGGACCTTTGGAACGATGATCGGTAAGGGATACTCCGTGAAGACGGCGCAGATCGAGATGGAGATGATTGCCGAGGGCTACTTTGGAACGAAGTGTATGAAAGAGATCAACCGACACATGCACGTCAACATGCCCATCCTCGATGCCATGTACAACATCCTTTACGAAGGCATCAATCCCCAAATAGAAATAAAGTTATTAACAGATAGTTTCAGATAACAATGGAAAACATCCAATTAGACATTAGAAAAGCCACCCAGTTCCTGAATGCAGGTGTAGTGGAAGGCTATGAGAGCAAAGTGAAAGAGGCCCAAGAGGCATTGGAAAACGCTACTTGCCCAGGCAACGATTTCCTGGGATGGCTTCATCTGCCCTCAGAGATAACAGAGGAGTTCCTCAACAGTGTGCAGGCTGTGGCCAACACGTTGCGTGAGAAGTGCGAAGTGGTAGTGGTCGCTGGTATCGGCGGTTCTTATCTTGGCGCACGCGCCGTCATCGAGGCTTTGGGCAACAGTTTCGCTTGGCTCGTTGGCGATAAGAAGAACCCGGTTATCCTGTTCGCCGGAAACAATATTGGCGAAGATTACTTGGCTGAACTCACCGCCTATCTGAAGGGTAAGAAGTTTGGCGTGATCAACATCTCTAAATCGGGCACAACCACCGAGACCGCCCTCACGTTCCGCCTGCTGAAGAAACAGTGTGAGGAGCAGATGGGCAAAGAGGCTGCCAAGGATGTCATCGTTGCCATCACCGACGCACACAAGGGAGCCGCTCGCGCCGCTGCCGATAAGGAAGGCTACAAGACATTTGTCATTCCCGACAATGTGGGTGGTCGTTTCTCAGTTCTTACTCCGGTGGGTCTGCTTCCCATCGCTGTGGCAGGCTTCGACATCAAGGCTTTGGTGAGCGGTGCTCAGGACATGGAGAAGGCTACGGCTTCCGACGTGGCTTACGCCGACAACATCAGCGCTCAGTATGCCGCTGTTCGCCAGGCTCTTTACACGCAGGCCGGCAAGAAGATCGAGATCATTGCCAACTACCAGCCGAAGCTCCACTTCATCGCTGAGTGGTGGAAGCAGCTTTACGGAGAGAGCGAGGGCAAGGACCACAAGGGCATCTTCCCCGCAGCTTGCGACTTCACCACAGACCTGCACTCTATGGGCCAGTGGATTCAGGATGGCGAGCGTACCATCTTCGAGACGGTTATCTCGATTGAGGAACCCAACAACAAGGTGCTCTTCCCCCACGACGACGAGAACCTCGACGGCCTGAACTTCCTGGAGGGCAAGCGTGTTGACGAGGTGAACAAGATGGCTGAACTGGGTACGAAGCTGGCTCACGTGGATGGTGGCGTTCCCAACATCCGCATCAGCATGCCCAAGCTCAACGAGTATTACATTGGTCAGCTCATCTATTTCTTCGAGAAGGCTTGTGGCATCAGCGGTCTGTTGGAGGAGGTCAATCCGTTCAACCAGCCGGGTGTTGAGGCCTATAAGAAGAATATGTTTGCGCTGCTCAACAAGCCTGGCTATGAGGCCGACAGCAAGGCTATCCAAGAGCGTCTTGCCAAGGAGAAGTAATTGGTATAGCGTGAACCTTTTAACGTCTTGTGTGGGATGGGACATTGAACGTTAACAATCGCCCCTCCCCCTTAAGACAGGACAAAATGCGAAGAGCCATTCCTCATCCTTTGGGTAGGAATGGCTCTTCTTTAACCCCCAATCGGTCATTGTTTTTTCAATTTGATTGGCTTTGTCTCAAGTAGGTTCTGCTGGCTTCGTGGAAGGCGTAGCGCAACAAGGCGATATGCTGACTTCAAATACGAGGCGGAAAGAAGGGTCGGTTGGAGTAGGAAAGGAGAACAATTCACAGGTTATATCACATGATTCGGTCTGACGACCGTTTTGGGTTAGACGGTTGGTTTGCAGGTTGCTGGCCAACGATGACGCATTCAACAATGATACAAGAAGCAATAAACAAGTATTTGAGCAACGGAAACCTTAGCGTTCAGCGTGGTGAACGCCCGTTTAAGGTGGTGCTTTTCGATATGGATGGCGTTCTTTACGACTCCATGCCTCATCATGCCATTGCGTGGCAGAAGGCCATGGCGCAGTTTGGCTTGGTGATGACCGCTGCCGACGCTTACGCCACGGAAGGTGCTCGTGGCATCGATACCATTCGCGTGTTTGTCAAGCAACAGAAGGGTGAAGACATCTCCGAGGAGGAAGCCCAATGCATTTACGATGTGAAGACAGCCCTCTTTCATGAGATGGGCGAGGCCAAAATCTTCGATGGTGTGTATTCGCTAATGCAGCAGATCAAGCGTTGCGGCCTGCAGGTTGGTGTGGTGACGGGCTCTGGTCAGCGCCCCCTTATCCAGCGGTTGCTCGCGGATTTCGGTGAGTTTGTGGATGAGGAACACATCGTGACGGCTTACGATGTGGAGCGTGGCAAGCCCAATCCCGACCCTTATCTGATGGGATTGAAGAAGGCCGGAAACCTTAAGCCGTACCAAGGCATTGTGGTAGAGAACGCTCCTTTGGGCGTTCGCGCTGGCGTGGCTGCCGGATGCTTCACGGTAGCTGTGAACAGTGGTCCGCTGCCTGATGAGGCGTTGACAAACGAAGGGGCACATCTGCTCTTCCCATGCATTGCCCAACTGAGCGAGCAGTGGGCTGACTTTGGATTGTAGAGTTCCCAAAAGTCGATAGGAAACACAAGGTGTCGGACAAGCAAAATGCCCAAATCGTTATGCGAATAGAGCGTTCTGTTTGTCCGACACCTTTCGTTTCTACCCGTTGCACATTTCCAATCCCGGTTTCGTTTCTCCATTTTCCCGTCTTTGTTTTCTCCTGTTCCCATCCTCGTTTCATCTTTTTTCCATCTTTATCTTCCCTTGTTCCCATCTCCGATTCGTCTTTTTCGCAATTCCATATCGGCCATCTTCTGACCATCTTTCGCCCTTGACATATTTTTCCCTCGCCGAACGCTTTCTCTTGTTTCCCGATTTGGACCCACCAATTGTTTCGATGGGTCACAGCATAAGTGCCTAACCGTTATTGTTTTCCGTTTCTACGTTCCCGTCTGTTGACCGTTTGGGGATTAAGATTAAATAACATAAAAGATGATAATGGACGGGAGAGAGACCATGCGAAAGCATTACTTTTGCAGTAATGAAGCGAGTAATTTGTTTGATATTGCTATTCTTGCCTTCGCTGTTGGCATTTTCGCAAGATTTGACACGGGTTTATCCCGTGCCCGATAGGCCCGTGCGCAAGTTTGTTGTGGCCGACATGGAGACCCGTGTTCCAATTCGCAAGGCCGTTGTCGCCACCAAGGATGGTTATCGCGACAGTACCAATTATCGGGGCGTTGTGCACATTCCCACCGATTTCGACACGCTAATGGTTTATAAGGCGGGTTACCTAACCGCTAAGCTGACGATGAAAGAGGTGGCCGACACCACCTATCTCATTCCGAGCGGCAGTTCGCTTCGTGAGGTCGTGGTGTGGGGAAAGGATGGTTCTCAAAGCATCAACGAGAAAATGGCTGACGGCTTTGCGCGAGCCATTCAGCAAGGCGCGGCCGAGGCTCCCAGTGGTGTGGCCAGCTTCGATTTTGCCAATATGCTCGATAAAAGGGGCCGACGCGACCGCAAGCACTTGAAGAAGGTGCGCGCAGCGTTTAAGAAGATGGATCAGCTCGACGACGACCCTGTGGTGAATGCTTATCTGAAAGGACAAGAAGCCAACCGCTTGCATCAGGAACAACAGCAAGCCCTGGACGAGCGAATTGCGCTGTTGCGGAAGAAAAGAGAGGAAAAACTGAGGCAGGCGGCGGCCGAAACGCAACGCCTGACGCAGCAAGATAGCTTGGCAACAAGTGGCGATAGCCTGCCCATCGCCACCGATTCGCTTCACGTTAAGTCCGACACCCTTGTTGCCAAGAAAACGAATGGCCTGCGCGAACAGACCACAAACACCCGTCGTGAGCTGCAACTCGACATGCAAGGCGCCGCCAACCTCCAATCGACAACTGCCGAAAAGGAGCATGGGGAGCGCCAACAGCAAGAGGCGGTAACGAAAAAGAACAAGTCGTGCCTGTCGCAACCTGCTCGAAACAAACACTAACAAGAATTGAAATCTAATGGCGGATTTGGGAGAAATGATGCCGAAGGGCGCTCCGTAGTTGGATTAGAGATAAAAAAGAGGGTGTGCATTCTATGTTTCTACGCAAGAAAAACTTGAAGTTTTTTT
>ERZ1026888.626-NODE-626-length-18514-cov-31.098759_pt1 | contig 18514 bp, 11 predicted proteins | sample MGYA00380174_ERZ1026888 | MGnify/ENA primary metagenome ERZ1026888 (study PRJEB33269, sample SAMEA4719810) | human gut metagenome | biome: human-associated habitat; feature: organic feature; material: feces | place: Cameroon | collected 2013-10 ...
TCGAGAATAAGTTGAAGGAATATTCTGACTATCCTACATGGCTTGAGTATTCTGCAGGAGTGGCCAAATGGCCAGGAACAGGTGGCCTGAGCTTGAAGTTCCGTACAGCCAATGGCGTAGAGGGACACAACAATCAGTACAAGGGCTTCCTCCAGTCTGTTCCATTGATGCGTGTTGAGGAAATGAAGCTCATCGAGGCAGAGGCTGCAGGTATGCAGGACGAAGCTCGTGGCAAGCAGTTGCTTGAGGCTTTTGCCAAGGCACGTGACCCACAATTCGAGTACGGCAAGCACGTCAACGACAAGTATGGCAACAGCAGCAACTCCGGCTTCCAGAACGAGATTTGGTGGCAGCGTCGTGTAGAGCTTTGGGGCGAGGGCTTCGCTACTCTCGACATCAAGCGCTTTGGCAAGAGTGTGATTCGCAGCTATGCAGGTACTAACCACTGCGAAGAATCCCGTTGGAACACAACAGGTGTGCCACAGTGGATGACCTTGATGATTGTGGAGAGTGAGGGTGCATATAATGCCGATTGTACTCAGAACCCGATGGTAACAACTCCTACAAGCGACTCACCAGAGTATGTATGGTAAAACTATAGTTTAACAGATAAAAGAAAAGAATATGAAAAAATATATTTATGGACTGTTCTTAGCCCTCGTTTCGGTAGCGATGTTTACCGCCTGTTCTGAGGATGAAGGTTCCGACATCGGTTCTGACAGCCAAGCTAAAGCAACTCTTTATCAGTACACAGCCACAGAGCCTAATGATGCTGATATTGATACGCAGATTCGTATCGCTACCAACAGCGCTACACAGAGTGCTTATCTGCTGGTAGAGAAAACTGCTGATTATGAAAGTCGCCTTACTCAACTGGGCGAGGAAGGCTATAAGGACTATGTGGTTGAGAATGGTGAGAAGATTGAAGGTGCAGAAGGTGCTGCCAATATTGACAAGACCATCAAGAGCCTTAGTGGTGACAACACTATAGCCGTGGTTGCTGTAGGTGCTGGAAAGTCTTTGGCTACAGTACAGTTTACTGCCAACAGCTGGACTACAGTAGCCGAGGGTACTTACAATTTCAATGGTGCCGGTGCTCAGTTGTTTGGCGCTTCCAAGGCTGCCACCTTGCAGAAAAATGATGCCAATCCGAAACTCTTCCGCTTCAAGAACTTCTGGGGAACAGGTAAACACATGACCTTTAATCTTACAGACAAAAAGGGAACAGATCAAAATGGACTTACCATCACCCAGCTTGTAGTTCCTGAGCAGGCTACTCCATTTACTTATGGTGACTACGGAACAATCTCTTATGCAGATGGTCTCACTCGCCAGTCGGTAAACTCACCAAGCTTCATGTACGATGATTATTACTGCATGATTTTGATGCAGTGGTATGTAAGTGCTAGTAACTTGGGGCAGATTACGGACTACGATACATTCGAGCCCAACGAGTAAACAAAAAGTTTATTATATTCTATAGAGAATGGCGAAGCCACAAGTGCTTCGCCATTCTTGTTTAGAGTCACTTTTACCTCCAAATAAATTTATATAATATGAGAAAGACTCTTACACTTTTTATTGCTTCTCTGCTCGCTATGCCAAACTTCGCTAACGACCGAAGCGAAGAGGAAATGCAGACAATAGCGCTGCAGGCTCTCTGCTCCTCAAATCTTCAGGCAGGTGGAGCCAAGAAGACAGCAGCCAATATTACCGTTGAGAAATATCAGTCATTAGATATGGTCAATGTCTATGGAATCAAGGGCAAGGGGGTGGTGTTCATCAGCAAAGACGACAACATAGAGCCTGTGCTTGGAATTTCTGATGAAGACTTTGATGTAAATAATATGCCTTGTGGCATGAAGTGGTGGCTGAATACTGCCAACAAATCACTTGAAAGGATGAAAGCTAAAGGTATTACTTATCGTGCCAACACAATGGCAGCAAGTGGACGTCCCACCTATTTCATCAAGACCTACTGGAATCAGGGGACACCCTTCAACAATATTTGTCCTCAGATTAATGGTAGTGCCGCCCCTACAGGTTGTATTGCAACAGCCATGGCGCAGATTATGAAGTACTATCAATATCCTGCTACAAGTAAGGGTACAGGCATATATTCCGTAACTACGTATAAAGATAAAAATGACAAAGAGGGCACCACTAAGTGGTATAAGCGAGAACTGGGACATACTTATCAATGGACAGCTATGCAGTCAAGCTATGGAATATTGTCCGACGACGAGAATGATGCCGTAGCCACACTGATGGCTGACGCCGGTGCTGCCAGTCAAATGAATTATCAGACTAATAGCAGTGGTACTATAGAATGGTATGCTGCCAAGGGATTTGCCGAGAACTTCAGATATGATTCTTTGGCTATCAGTTGTCTGCAGCGCGACTTCTATACCGATGCGGAATGGATGGAGATGGTACGCAAAGAAATGGAAGCTAAACAGCCTGTTCTCTACTGCGGTAGCGATGAGATCGATGGAGGCCATGCCTTCTTGCTCGATGGCATACAGGAAGATGGGAAAGTACATGTCAACTGGGGATGGGGAAAGTCTGGAGACGGATGGTTTGATATTGATGTTCTGAGACCTAATATCACTGGGTTTACCGGAGAGGGTTTCAACATTGGTCAAAGTATGGTTTTAGGCTTCAAGAAACAGGAGACTCCGAGCGCTGACGAAGAAAACATTTCGCAATGGGTAACTGCCGGATATAGTTTCTATATCAGCGATAACGAGTTGCACGTCAAACTGACTAACGCCTATAATTACAGTCATCGCGTGTTCGAGGGAAGAATAGGCATCGTGCTACAGGGCATGAGTGACAACAGTAGCAAACTCTATACTGATCCTATTTTCGAGACGGATACAGAAACACCTTATGTTGGTATGTTGAGTGGTTTTAATTACGGTGACAACGATCATCCTGAAGTTGATTTCAATCTGAGTCAGGAGCCTGAATTAAAGAATATTTCTGCAGGAACTTATAAGCTGTTTATTGGTTCTAAGTCGACCAAAGAAAGTTCTTATCAATGCTTACGAGGCGTAGGTGGCACCATCATGTACACACTTGCCGTTGCTGCCGATGGCACGATGACATTAGCACAGGATGGCACTTCTGCTATCTCTGCCGTTACTGTAAAGCAGAACGTCTCTGCTCCTTACACCTATATATATAATATGCAAGGTCAGGAGGTGTATAAGTCGAAGACACAGGACTTCTGTCTTGATGATGTTCCTGCTCACGGCGTATTGATTGTGAAGCAAGGCGACACAACGAGAAAGGTTGTGAAGTAAAAACTCTTCTATCATGCATCATTCATTAAAGACAATGCCCACCCATGGTTACTTACCGTACCAAGGGTGGGCATTGTTGAATTGTCATCATTACTTTTCCCTAAGGAATATCGCAGAACATTACTCTCCTGCGGGTTCTACTATTGCATTTTCTTCTTTCGAGCGTTACCTTTTAAATAAACAATCATTAAAAACTTTCTAGAAATGTTTAGAAAAACCACTGTCATCTAATGAAGCATTGAAACTGTGAATGAAGCGGAACTCGTATTGTCAAAGAAGTTGCCTTCATAACAGGTCTGCTTACCTTTTACAAGATGTACATCTGTAAAATTACACTCTTTTATAACTTTGCCATTCTTGTCCTTTGCCTGAGACTTAGCATGGACATTCTCATAGCTCTCAACAGCAGCGATACCGTCTGCATCTTCCTGACTTACGGTGAATGGCTCACCCTCGGCATCAGCAACAGTTACTGCAACAGTAGCCTTGGATGCCTCAGGAACAGTAGTCTCACCTTCAGGAGCGGTGAAGACAAGCGATGACCCTCTGTTCGACAAAAAGGCTTTGAGAGTAGTTAAGCTGATGCCTCGCTTTGTTCCTGATGGGGAAGGCAAGGTGGTTGCCGGCTCCGTAGAAATTCCCGTCATGTTTCGATTGAAATAATATATAATAAGGTGTATTCTTCTTGCCCCATACATCGGGCAAGCGGGGATACACCTTTTTATCTTCCTCACTCTCAAACATTTTCCTATAATTCCTTGCTTCTTTCAGAAGAAAAGCGTATCTTTTCTGAAGATTAGCTGCACTCGGCAATTTGAAAGCAAGCTTTCATTGCGCTCACTGGCATAATCTTTGCAGAAGAAGCAATACTCTTCAATCATGAAGATATGACTTTTTTATATATGGCTTTACCAATCCATAATTTTACGTATATCCAAGCTTACAGAGCTAAATCTGTCAAACTGAGACAACCAAGTTGGTACCTCCTTATTCATCCATCCCATAACATTCATCATTTCTTCGTGTATCATCTCAACTTCATCGAGATTCCAACAAATTGCTTCATTATGATCTATCCTATTGCGCAAGCGACGGAATTTGTTTAAGAAGCTGGCAACTATCTTTCTTTGCCGATTAGCTTTCTTCACAAAGGGGAAAGCTCTCCTTAAATCTTTCCAAAGGATACGTTCGTAGTTTCTATTAAAAAGGGATGTCCAAAAGCCCCAGGTCAATTCTGCTGTAATCTTTGCTGTGGTTATATCTTCTCCTCGTGCAGCAATTTGTTTCTTAGCTGTGCTTATATATTTATTCAGTTCCATCAGGCCTGGAGTTGTAGAGAAAACGACATACCAATCTTCTCTTTTGGCAAATGCCACAAGTTCCCGAACTACGGAATTACGGAGTTCTACCTCAAAGACAGAAAGACATGGGTTCATAGCTTCGGAAAGCATTATGTTACATTGATAATGCTTAATTGCCTTTACTTCATCCCCGGGATAGAGCAAGAAATATTTCTTCATTCTATCTGTAGAGAAAACTTTTTCGAAAAAATCTTTGGTATATTCCATTTTTATTCTTATCTTTGCAGCGCAGTCCCGGTAAGGCCCTCTCCCAGATTATTCGATGCTGGTGATGACCCCGGGTTTTTTGTTTTTGCAAAAGTACATAAATATTTTGATAGTGACAACAAAAAAGCCTTTTTTCTTTGCTTTTTTTGTTATCTCCCTCACCCTCAAACATTTTCCCCAAAATCATTGCATCTTTCAGAAGAAAAGAGTATCTTCTCGGGTTGGAGAAAGTATCATTCAGGGTGCTAGAAAGTAACTTCTCTATTGTTGCTACTAGGCTAGGCAGCTCTGCTGAGCCTAGTCAGCAGGTCTGCAGACTGCAGTCAGCACCTCTGTCGAGCCTAGTGGGAATACCTTGTTGTCGTACAACTATAACCCTTTTAGTCGTACAACTATAACCTGTTTAGTCGTACGACTATACACTCTATAGTTGTACAATCGTAGCTTTATAGTCGTACAAAATGCGATAAAGCTTCCTAAGGACTGCTCGAATAGATGCCTCTACTTAAAATTTATGGCACATGTGCCACTTTTTTTAAGTGCAAAGATATGCGAAAGTAGAGTTCTAACCAAAAATTTTTAGATTTATTATACTAAAAAGGTGTGCCTACCAGCCGCTCTATCCTTAGACTATAGAGCGTTCTTGCTATTGGACAGGTAACAAACCTGCCCTCCCAGTTATCCCTTGCTAAAACTTTTCTCCCCATTTCCTTTCAACATTCCTAAGAAAAGCGTATCTTTGCAAGCGATAAGTATTAATCCTTTAATATTGGAGGTACATATGGAATTATTTGATAGTAAAAGACAAGCGATGACCCTCTGTTCGACAAAGAGGCATTGAGAGTAGTTAAGCTGATGCCTCGCTTTGTTCCTGATGGGGAAGGCAAGGTGGTTGCCGGCTCCGTAGAAATTCCCGTCATGTTTCGATTGAAATAATATCTAATAAGGTGTATCCTCCTTGCCCATACATCGGGCAAGCGAGGATACACCTTATTATATATATGCGATATACTCTTTCTAGAATGTCTTGGAATACCCACTTTCTGTTAATGCCGTGTCGGAAACAGTAAACGAAGAGGTGCTGCTATTATTGAAGAAATTACCCTCGTAACGGGTTAACTTACCCTTTACCAGATGCACATTGTCAAAATTGCACTCCTTGATGACCTTGCCTTTCTTGTCCTTAGCCTGCGACTTTACATGAAGATTCTCTACATCATCAGCCTTCAAAAGCGTATAGACCGTGAAGAATAAATGATTGTACTGGTACTTCTTGGCATCAAATACTCTTTCGTAATGGATAGGAGCCTCTGTCTTGCATGTGCCGGTAGCAGGATTGAATACCACACCGCAACCTCCGGAAATCTCTATGGATTCGCCGGCTACATTTAATGGAGTTTCAATAGAGCTCCTGAGAACGAAGGCACTCACGCCCCGTGATAATGTGGCATCAAAATTCTGGTTGTTTTCTTGAGAACTGACCGTAATATCCTTATAGGCATAAACCATATCGGTGACCTCGTCATTCGGAAATCTGACTTCGGTAGCTGACTTGATGGAAATACGCTTATCTAAAGGCATAGGGGTTACTGCGGCTACAGCAACCATGTGGTAAGTGCCTTCTGGAACATCTAAGGTTACCTTGCCGAAATCATCGCCCAGACTATCCTGTCTTACGACATAGCCTGAATCGTTCTCGGAATCAATAGGTATTAATGCTACCTCCAGTTCTGAAAACCTGTGGCAGGCAGCCAAGGTCGTTTTGTTATCAGCACGGGTGGAATGCATACGTGCCGATGAGACATCTGAGGCAGAAGAGATATCTTCTATCGTTTTCTCGAAGAAGCTGATGCTTACCTCATGGTTAGTTACCTGTGATGATTCGATTATCACGTTTTCCTTGGAACAACTACATAAAAGTAGTATAGCGGAGACCAGCATCAGGCCCATGCTTTTAAATTTGTTCATCTGCTTTTTTGGTTTTTAAGTCAGACGCCGGGATCCCCAGTATTATCGGCTAGTACGCATTTGAATAATACAAGCAAATAGCTTTTGTACTAACGTTGCACAAATATAGTGAAAATATGAATCCGTTGTACTTTTACTGACTTATTTCTTTGTTTTCTTAACAATATATAACGAAAGAGGGCGATACATCACTGAGAATGCATCGCCCTTTGAAAGATTGAGTATGAGAATCTAAACCCTAGAGTCTATTGGTTATTCTGGCTTTCGATTACTTATCTACGGTAGAAGAAACGTTGTTCTTCTCGTAATAAGCCTTGTATTCATTGCCACCATACTTGAGTCCGAGGTCTTCGCCGGCAATACCGTCGCAGAAGCCCTTGTAAGCCCACTTGCGCTTGTAGCTGGCATCGAAGAGGTTTGGTACCTGCCCCTTGAGCCAGTATTCGTGCTCTGCCTCGTTATCAGACAAGCTCCAGATGGTAATACCGCTCTGCTGAGCTGCAGGTACGTTTGCCTTGTAGCTTTCCATAATCATGCGATAGGCGTCGCTCTGTGCCTTGTACTGATTAGATGAAGGAGAAGCTGTGCCGAGAGAAAGATCGAGCTCTGTAACACGAACCTGCTTGCCTGTAGCTGCCATGGTCTTGAACATGGCGTCTACCTGTTCCTTCAGAGCTGCGATATTGGCTGCATTCTTCTCTGCATCATCGCTGCTGGAAAGGGTGACGTGCATCTGGGTTCCGATACCGTCTACAATAGGAGAACCATTCTTCTCGTCGATTTCCTTAACGAACTTGATAAGAGCATCAAGCTTGTTAGGAGAGGTCTCCAGGTTGTAGTCGTTCACGAAGAGCTTGGTCTCGGCAGGCAGATACTTGCGTGCCAACTGGAATGCCTTTACTGGGTAGTCCTTTACATAGTAGCCCCAGTACCAGTGGTTGCTCCCCCAGTTGAGGGTCAAACCGTCTGCCTCTGTCTCCACAGGAGCAGCATCGTACATGGTCTGCTCATCTTCTGTCCATGTTCCACCGAAGATGCCTTCGTCGATACCGCGATACTTGTTGCTACCGTCAGCGATAGGCTCGTTGATGACATCGTAGCCGTATGGAGTTACGTTCTTTTCCTTCAGGTGTTCTGCCATGCCCTTTACCCAGGCATCCATAGCACCTTCGAGAGCTGCCTGCTTCTCGGCAGCACTCTTCAATACATAGTACTTGCGGCTGGCACGGGTAACCTTTCTTGCCTTGCCGTTAGAAGCCTGAATATACTGGATGCCTCTGGCTGCAGCGTTCTGGTCTTTGGCAAGTCCGAACTTGATATTGTCAATATAATAAGTTCCGCCTACCTTGCCATAGTTGAGGATGATGCGGTTGGCATCATCGTAAGCAGGGGTGAAGGTGAATTCGCATTTCACCCAATCGGTACCTACGCTGAAGGTATTGTAACCACCTTGAGAACTGTATGTGGTTCCATTCTGATACTGGAACTGCAATTCACCTGCAGGAGAAGTAGACTTGGCATAGAACTGAATGATGTACTTCTTGCCTTCCTGCAGCGCATCGTCAAAGGTATAGGCACACTGAGCTTCCCAGGCATTGCCATCACCCTTGTTCTTCAAGGCGAGACCCTTGCTGTTGTTGTAACCAGCGCCTTCTTCTACTTCGGCACTTTCCTTGTTGCTACCCCAGGAACCCCAATTGCCTGTGGTTCCACCTTCAAAGTCAGATGCATCGCCTGCCATCACATTCTCCATAGGGTCATCCTGCTTCAAACCAAACTGGATGTCATCGATGGTATAGGTAGCTCCAACCTTACCGAAGTTGAGGATGATGCGGTTCACATCGTCATATTTGTCGATGGTAAATTCATACTGGAAGGTTTGCCAATCGGTACCAACAGTGAAGGAATTATATCCACCCTGAGAACCGTATGTACTGCCATTCTGATATTGGAACTGCAATTCTCCGGCAGGAGAAGTTGACTTTGCCTTGAACTTGATGACGTAAGTCTTGTTCATCTCCAGGTAATCATTGAAGGTATAGGCGCACTGGGCTTCCCAGGCATTGCCGTCACCCTTGTTCTTCAGAACGAGGGCTGCTGAACCATCCTGTCCAGCTCCAGATACAACTTCTGCACTTTCCTTGTTGCTGCCCCATGAGCCCCAACCGCCAGTGCTTCCACCATTGAAGTCGGATGCATCGCCAGAGAGAACATTGGCAATATCACCATCACTTTCTACTACGAGGGTAGGAGCGATGAGTGACTTCAGATAGGTCTGGTTCTGCTGGGTGTGCCAGAAGAAGTTATGACCGTAGAGCTTCATGTTGCCATCCAATGCTGCGATGAGCTTGTCCACAGTTGCGAAGTTCAGGGAACCGCTGTTGCCCATGATGGCATCATTCTTCATGGCATTGCCAGGAGTAAAAATCTGATAGTTGGCATTGGCAAGGCTGCCTTCTCCATTGGCATTGTTGATATACAAGTCTGCACCCATGCCGATACCAATCAGCATGTTAGGAGTATTCTGCTGGGCATAGTCCTTGATGTTGTCGTAGTTGGCGATGACTTCCTTCACGGCAAGAGGAATCTCTGCTGAGGTTACGTCAGCGTGGTCGGCTGGCTTGCCCCATTCCATGAGCTGGTCGTCGCAACCAGTGAGTAGCATCGCTGATGCTACTACTGGTATGAATATCTTATTGATTTTCATCATGATTTTCATTTAAGGGTTATTATTCTGTAGCTGTTTCGCCATCATTGAAGTCCTTTACTGCAATAGACTTGGTGCTGACAACGCGGAGGTTGTCTACATAAATCTTCTGGTTGAAGGTACTTGCCTTGTACTTGATGGCATCAGAGAATTCCAGGTCGCTGTTGACGAGGAATAATACCAGGTTCTTGTATGAACCGCTGTTGCGGTCTTCTACAATCTTCTGGAAGGTTACATCAGCTGCTTTCTCCGGATCGTAGTTACCGAATGCGGTCATCGGAATGGTGATGGTCTGCCAGCGTTCACCGGTGGTGAATGGGGCATGAGAGCCATCCTTTTCATTCAACCATGGAATCCATACGGTAGCAGTGTTGGTATATTCATCGCTATACTTTGTTGCTGCAGAACCCCATCCATAGTTTGCCAGGTTGTTCTGGAGAGAAATTTCGAGCTGACCCGTCAGATCCCAAGGTTCAGGACAGTAGATGTCGAACTGGATAGCTACTTCTGATGCCTTGGTCTCGGCAGGAATCGTGCCATACATACGGCTCCAGTCGTCATTGGCATTGTCATTACCTGCTGTAGCCCAGTATTTGGCATTGCCACCTGCATCCAGACCGCCTGCATCGAGTACTGATAGTGGTGCGAGCAATGCTACCTTGCCACGGCCGGTATTGAGAGGATCGTCTACGAGATCGTCTGTACCGTAAGTTGCGCTCCAGGAACCCAGTTCGCCCTTTCCGTCGAAATCGGTTATGAAGTTGCCGAAGTCGTTGAAATAAGTAGGTGTCTTGGCTGTACCGTTAGCGCCTTCGCTGGTGATAGAACCCGATTTGGTGAGGTCAGCTGTGCTTGGAATAGTGAAGCTGTACCACTTGCCGTCTTCATCATTACGGATGCCACTTGTTATTTCTGTACCATCAGGTAATGTAACCTTGGTGGTTTCCTGCAGGTTGGCACCATATACGGTTACCGTTTCACCAGCCTTAGGCAGGGTGTTGTCTACGCTGGTAATGCTAGGAGCTGCCGCACGGATGGTGAATTCGTAAGTTAGCTTGTTATCATCATTCTTATAGAATACGATGGTATTGCGTACGCTGACGTCAGCTTTTTCTACTGGTGTAGCTGCATTGAGCGTTACCCATACGTTGTTGTCAGTCATCAGAGCGTTGTTGAAGTAGGTCTCGTATCCATTTACGTAGATTCTCTTCAAACCGCTGAAGCCTGAGCCTTCTATTCGGAGCAACTGTCCCAGTCGGGCAAACTCCACAGGACGGTCTTTGTTGACTTCATCGTCCACATTCTCCAGATATATCTGGTTAATCTTCATTGTTGCCGAGCTTCCGCCGTTGTCGTCATCGCTGCACGCAGCAAAGCTGAATGCAGCCAATGCAAGGCACAATGTCCAGAGATATTTCATTGTTTTCATAATTCTCTAAATATTAATGATTAGTTATACAGGTTGGAATGCCTATTATTTAAACAAATCGGTGTCCTGCACCTCGCGATCGCCAAACTGATAAGCCACGGTAGCGATATTGCCGCTTGCATCCGGCTTCAAGAGTGGGTTCTTGGTCTGGTCGGTATCTGCGATAGGCAAAGTCAGGTTCTTGGCTGTGGCTGTTGCTACGCTAGGGCCTGGCTCTGCATAATCCTCGCTCAATACATATTCGTGGGTTGCTGACTTGTAGTAGCTGGCATTGCGATGCTGGTGATTGACATAGTTCACCATCTCCTGCTGCTGATAATATCCGCGACGGACGATGAAGTACCAGTACAATCCCTCGAATGCAGTCTCTACACGGAACTCATGGCGAATGTCCTCGAAGGTGAGGCTATTCTTGGTTGCAACACCTGCACGGGTACGGAGTGCATTGAAATACTTGAGAGCCGTAGCATCTGTAGTCTTTCCGTTGTTACCCAATGTAGCTTCTGCATAGTTGAGATAAACTTCTGCAAGACGCATCATATAGGTATTGATACCAGAGTTGTTGTTGACAGCAAAGCCGTTGACAGCATTGGTACCGATGACGTACTTCTTGATATTGGCACCTTGTGAACCTGCGTTCTCGGTCTCACCATATACGTATGGTTTCTCAGGATTGGCAGATAATTCAGGATAAGATTCGCCATAAGATGCAATACAGTTGTGGCGACGGATGGCATCATCCACCTTTGTACCGAGCGTCTGGTCTTCATATTCCTTGAATTCTTCCCAAAGATCGTAAGAACAATAGGTAGAACCGCCCCAAGAGTTTCCCTGGTTAACTTGAGTACTCCAGGCGAGGAAACGTGTCATTGACTGTGCCAGACCGCCTTCTGCACCAGCCTGGAACTGTAATTGGAAGACGCTCTCGCTATTATTATTAAAGGTAGAGGCTGCAAACAATTCGGCATAGGTATCTACCAGTTTATATGGTCCCTCTTCAATAACAACTGCTGCTGCCTTCTTGGCTGCATCGAGATAATACTCATTACGTGTACCACGATTGGCATCTGTTGCTACGTTGCTGCCGTCATAGCGTCCGCTGGTAGTCAAACCTGCCATTGACAGATAGAAACGGCTGAGCATGGCATAGGCTGCATACTTGTTGACACGGCCTGTGGCAGGAGATGCTGATGGCAGATGAACTGCGGCATACTCCATATCACGGATGGCAAACTCGATTCCATCGGCTACAGGGTTAGGACTTACAACATAGTTGTTGACCAGATCCTGGGTGTTGTTGTAGATAACGGCACAACCCCAGAGTGAACTGATATACCAGTAAGCCAGACCACGCATGAAGCGAGCCTCTGCAATACCTTGTATCTTTGCCGTCTCACTTACATTAGCTGTAGAGTTGTTGGCGATATTGTTGATGGTATTGTTTGCCTGAGCTACAACAGAATAAAGCGCTCCCCAAGCTTCGGTAAGACCGGTGGAAAGACCTGTCTCGGTGAAGTTGGTATATGGATAGACATAGTCTGAGTATTGGGCGGTGATGTTGTTGGCACGTCCATCGCCCATACCATAATAGAACTTATCATTGAAGTCGTACCACACATAGCTGTAAAGTGGCATGACTGCCTGTGAAACTGCCTCGTCATTATCGAAGAAGTTGTCCTGCGAAATCTGGTAGGTATTCTTCTGTTCGAGGAAGTCTTTGGCGCAGCTGGAGAATGAGAGGATTCCCGCTATCGCCAGTGTATATTTCAATATGTTAGTTTTCATATTCTCTTTTCTTTTGAAGTTGATGGATTAGAACTGCACATTCACACCGAAAGTATAGATGCGTGGTGAAGGGTAGCGGCTATAATCAACACCGTTGAGGAGAGCATTGCCGCGCATAGAACCAACTTCAGGATCGAAACCGTTATACTTGGTGATGGTAAACACGTTCTGTACATTGCAGTACAACTTGACGTTGTTCAGGAAGATATGGCTGAGCCACTTGCGAGGCAATGTATAGCTGAGTGATACGTTCTGCAGGCGGATGTATGAACCATCCTCTACGTATGCATCGCTTACACGGTTGTTCTTGTTTACACCACTTTCGGTAGACAAACGAGGCATTGTCGTATTGGTATTGACAACGTAGTAGTTACGATAGTCCTCTGGCCCATTCTCGTCATATTTTGCAAGACGGGCATAGTCCATTACAGTGGTCAGCTGGTTGCTGGTAGAACCTGTTATCTCCAGGAAACGACGGCCGTAGTTCATCACCTTGTTGCCATAGGAACCGCTGAACTGAACGCTCAGGTCGAAGCCTTTATAAGAGAATGTGTTGCCAAAACCAAAGGTGAACTTTGGCTCAGGATTACCGATGAAGGTCTGGTCGTTGTTGTCGATGACGCCATCACCATTGATATCCTCATAGATATAATCACCAATGAACACACCACCACTGGTAGGACTAGTGGCAATAGATGCTCCTTCTGGTAAGGCAACTGGTTTCACATTACCGTTGGCATCCTTGTACCAGAAGTCTTCAGGCTTGTCGAAACGGCCGATAACCTTGTAGCCCCAGAACTGACCGATAGGATGATCTACTACGGTATTCGTAACTGTGGCTGTTTCTGAACCAATCTGCAAGGTCTGTGGCAAAGTACCTGTTTCCGTATCGAGCGAAACTACCTTGTTGCGGTTGAGAGAGAATACAATGTTAGAGCGCCAAGAGAAGTTCTTGTTCTCTACATTGACGGTATTGATGGTGAATTCGATACCCTTGTTCTCCAGGCTACCTACGTTACCCCAAGGGTTTGATGCAGTACCATACTTGGAACCTGTACCAGAACCGATGAAGGCTGGCAAATCAAGCATCATCAGCAAATCGTTGGTCTTCTTGTAGTACCAGTCGAATACGATATCGATGCGGCTATTGAACAAAGAAAGGTCGAAACCTACGTTGGTAGAATAGGTAGTCTCCCATTTCAACGCAGGGTTGGCATTGTTGGCATTCATCACACCTACACCCCATGAAGTGGTATAGTTCTTAAGCATGGCTGCATAAGCCCACTGCTGTACGTTCTGGTTACCTGTAGCACCCCAACCCAGACGGAACTTGAGATTATTGATTACCTCATTGCCCTTCAGAAAGTTCTCCTGACTGGCACGCCAAGCCAAGGCTGCTGATGGGAACCAACCCCAACGATGACCTTCGGCAAACTTGTTGGAACCGTCACAACGGAGTGTTGCTGTCAAGAGATAACGGTCGGCATAGTTGTAGAGGGCACGTCCGAAGTAGGAATAGAGTTTGTAACCATCCTGATTGCCTTGTGTCAGATTGATATTGGCGCCAGTTGTTTCACCGGCGATGATATCGGTTACGGAATTTGACAAGTAACCAGAGTTGCTTACTGCGAAGTTCTCCCAATAGCTCTGGCTCATTTCCTGACCTGCCATCACATTAATATTATGTTTCTCTGCGATGGTACCGTTATAGGTCAGAATATTACGCCATGACCAGTACTTCGTATCATTCTTATACCAGGCACCGTCACGCTGTGTATTCTCACGTACACCAAATTTATAATCTGGCTGGTAAGTCTTGGTCTTGTTGAGATTATAATCTGTAGAAAGTTCGGTCTTGAATGTCAAGCCCTTTACAAGAGTTGCTTCCAGATAGGTGTTGATACGGAAGTTGAGACGCTTGGCATAGTTGGTCTTAATCTCAGCCAAAGCCACAGCATTGTCTGGCATCCACTGATCATCTGGACCATCATATCCACCATCTGGGTTGCGTACAGCCACAGAAGGCTGAGATTTCAAGGCAGTCATGATGATATCCCAATTCTTCTCCATCTCCTGCTTGGAATCTGAGAGAGAGAAAGAGATACCGCCCTTAAGCCATTTCTTCAACTGTGAATCAATGTTACCACGTAAGGTCTGACGCTTGAAACCGGTACACAAGCCGATACCATCCTGATTGAGATAACCGGCAGAAAGGGAGTATGTGGTATTTCCATTACCGCCAGAAAGCGACAAACTGTGGTTGGTCATGAAAGCGGTATTGAACAGCTCATCCTGCCAATCGGTACCATTGCCAAGGAGTTCTGGGCGCAACCAGCTGCTAGATGCTGGTTTGATCTTGGCATCAGTGATGGCATTGTAGTGTTCGGCATACTGTCTCAAGTTCATTACATCGAGCTTCTTAGGCATAGCCTGCCAACCTACATATCCATCGTATGTGATTTGAGCCTCACCATTCTGACCACGCTTGGTGGTAATCATGATGACACCATTAGATGCGCGCGAACCATAGATGGCGGTAGCTGAGGCATCCTTGAGAATGTCCATTGTCAAGATGTCACTAGGGTTGATACCTGCCAATGGGTTGCTGTTACCATTGTCAGAACCATCGGAGTCGATGATGACACCATCAATAACGAAGATAGGTTGGGAAGTGGCATTCAGAGAGTTGGTACCGCGGATGCGGATGGTACTACTACCACCTGGAGTACCAGTGTTGGCCTGAATCTGCACACCAGCGGCACGACCCTGGAGAACCTGGTCGATACTGGTTGTTACAGACTTTTCGAAAGCCTTGTTGTCTACCTGAGTAACGGCACCGGTCAAGTCAGCCTTGCGCATGGTACCATAACCTACGACGACAACTTCGTTCAGAGCCTGAGCATCTGATTCCAAAGTTACATCAATAGGACCATTGCCAACTTTAATCTCTTTATCCTTGTAGCCAAGATAAGAAATCTGTAAAGTTGCACCTTTAGGAGCCTTCAATACGAAGTTACCATCCAGGTCGGTGACGGTAGCTGAGTTTGGTTGCCCCTTAACACGAACTGTCGCTCCAATGACTGGGCCATCGTCAGCGACTACTGTACCTTTTACATTACCGTTTTGAGCCAATGTCTCCTGACAAGGGAACAATAAAAGCATCAACAGTAAAGACAGGTACTTGAAAGCATTACCTGCATGTTTCATGATTAATTGGTTTTGTTTTTGTTGGTTTATACTATTGTTTATTCTATGTCTTAATTTGGTTTACGGCTGCAAAGATATGCCCTTTTTCGTAAAGTGCAGTTAAAATTTGTATCTTGCGTGTTTTTAAATGTTTCATGTATAATAAAACCGACATATTTGGCAAAAAAAAAGGGGATACGCAGCTGCAAATCCCCTTTATACCTTATTATATATAGACGTTTTAGTATTCGTATAGCTTGATGTGGAGTATTTTATTGTCTCCACATGAGATGCGGGCATGGCGCCCCTGGTGGTCCTGATCGCCATTATCACGACGGATAAACTGTAATTTGCCGTTTTTGTCTACTTCAACCTGGTCAACATATCCGATACCGATACGCTTACCTTTGAAAGTAGCGGTTTGTTTCTTTGTTTCGGTTCCACCGTTGTCAACAAATCCGTCCTCACCGAGTTTCTTTTCTTCAGCTTGCGCTTTTTCAGTCTTGCTTTGGAAGACTACGACGATTCCATTACCAGCTATGATGTATTCGTTCTTGGCGAGTTTCAGAATCAATCCGCCGCCTTCAGGCCATTTGCTTCCATCTGTAGCACGTGGATCCCATGGTAGCGTGAAGAAATGGCGGCAGGTCATGGTGATATCGCCATCTTCGATGATGCGTTCTTTGTCTTTCTGGTCGAAGAGTAATCCCCAGTTCTTGCCCTTTCCCTGATGCTGGAGCAGGAGAGGAGAGAGCTGGTTGATAACCTTGTATGAACGTCTGAGACTGTTCTTCACCTTGTAGTTAGCTTCATCGAGAGCAAACGGACTGAAACTGATGGCATCTGTTTCGCCGAAGGTATAATATGCCTTTACGCCGCTATTGGCATCGCACTTCACTTCTGGAGTGAAGAAAGGATTGTCGGCACGCTTGTATTTCTCTACCCATCCCTTGTAACCGGTATCATAGATGTCTGGTGCAAAGATGTCGATGCTTGGTGCGCCACATTTCCATATATCAATCAGATGAGCTAGTGGACCGGCAGAAGGATATTCGCCAGGTTTTCTGCCACGGCTGTTCATTGCTGCATTTACATACATCGGAATATTGTAGATGGCTTTGCCTGCTGAGGCTAGTTGCTCTACATATTTAGCATAGTAATATGCCTGGAATTTCTCGTCAGCATAACGGTCTGTTCCGAAAACTTCTGCCCATGTACCTTTCTTCTTGAGCTTGAGTGCCTTGAGCAATGGAGCAGGAACGGGTTGTCTGTAAGCTTTTTCGGCAAGAGGAGAGTGGTCGCGGGCAGATTCGAGCATGCCGATTTCGTTTTCTACCTGCATCATGATAACGGTATTCTCCTGACTGTCTATGGCTTTGATGTGTTTCATCAGTTCGCAGAATGCTCGTTTGTCTGCTTGAAGCAGGTTGTTGCTGAAGGCTGTGCATATCTCCAATGGCTTGCTGTTCTCTGTGAGTGAACGAGGGAAACGCTTGGTGTTTTCCTTTACCCATAGTGGAGCATAGCAGCTCATGGAGTTCTTCCAGGCACCAAACCATAGGAAGACAATCTTCAAGTCATGTTTACGGGCAGTTGTGATGACGCTGTCTACGAGTGCAAAATCATATTTGCCCTCATTAGGTTCTACAAATTCCCAATATGCAGGAACGAAGACGGAGTTGACTCCGCTAGTCTTCATCTGTTTCAATGCTTTCCTGATGTCGGCAGGACTCGTTGCGGCAGAGTTGCTCAACTCACCAGCCAGGAGAAGCATCGGCTTGTCATTGACAACAAGCTGGGTTGCAGAGCCTTGCTTCTGCAGTTTCACTCCAGCTTGTATATTGATGCAGCATAATAATGCTAGAAAAGATAATACGATTTTATTCATAAATCTTCATTTTAGAAAAGGTTTGAAAATACTTGAGACAGGTATTGCGCCATTCCTTTGCATTCTCCAACTGTACATTTAGTAATGAATCGGTATGTTGCCATTCCTGCTCATGCCCCTTCATATACTGTTTGGCTGAGGTGTGCCAGAAGTCGCGATATACTTCAACCATCGCTACCCCCATGTTGTACTTCATGCAGAGTTCCTGCCAGAGGGTGCTTCCTGATTTCATCTTGTAATCCCAAGCTACATGATGGAACCATAGAAGATATTCTTCAGGACAGGTCTCGATGTTATCATACAGACTGCGATATGGTTCAGGGTACTGACCGACAGCATCTGTGCCCTTGGATGAACGGTCGAAACCAACGCCCTGAGCATCTGCCTTGTGATAGTATACTGGGCACCATTCCAGAGGATAACTTGCGATGAAACCATCTGGCTCCGGACCGTAGTGGTGGTCGAACTTGAAGATATGATGCAAACCCAAAGGCATCATATAGTTGACGCAAGCTTCGCGGGAAGTCATCATCATCATCTCTACAGGTTTGGTGAACTTCTCGTCCTGGTTTTCGTAGGTCTGTACGAGCCATTCATGAGCAATCTCTTCGGCTGTAAGCGAAGGATTCCATGCCAATCTGCCGAAAGCATACCAGTTAGCCTGAGAGAAAGGAT
>ERZ1026888.629-NODE-629-length-18441-cov-31.627760_pt1 | contig 18441 bp, 10 predicted proteins | sample MGYA00380174_ERZ1026888 | MGnify/ENA primary metagenome ERZ1026888 (study PRJEB33269, sample SAMEA4719810) | human gut metagenome | biome: human-associated habitat; feature: organic feature; material: feces | place: Cameroon | collected 2013-10 ...
TACCATCTACCTTCACACCCCATTTTTTTCCTGCTTGATACAATTCCACATGTCCAGCCTCTGACTTCTCATGCAAAAGAAGCATCTCGCTTGCTTCCATTTCCTTCTTTTGCAACATCGCCTCTTTATAGTATTTCTTGCCAAGGCGAGGCATCACGACATTCAAATCTTCCTTCTCATTTTTTGGATTATTGCATCCTATATAGGTCTTCTTTAAATTTGAATCCACCAGGTAGTAGTCCTGCTTGCTGTCCATAACAACGATACAATCACCGTACAGGACAGCACATAACCAATACACATGTTCGTAATCATTACGCAGGAAACACACATTCCTGCTCTCTTCATTGCTCATGCGCATCTTCCCTTCACCACCCTCATAATGGTACCATACCTGACAACCGATAGCAGAAGGTCTGAATCTGAATATCATATAGTACCCATAATTCTGAAAATCATATTGTGAAGGACGATAGGGCAGAGAAAACTCTTCTTGGGTTCGAGACATGAAGATGTCGTTATATTCTATAAACTCCCATCCTTTTATGTTGACAACGTGTGGAGTCTCTGCAACGTTAGTGCCATCGTCGATGACAGCTTTTGCCAACAGGTCATAATAGCATATCGCTTTTCGGCGAGGTCGGTAGAACAGGATGTTTCCGTTCAGTAGTTTCATGTCATAGTAATCTCCTGGTTCCAGTACTTGTTCTCCTTGTCGGTTCACTACCGTCATCTTTCCATCAGGCAGCTTGATGATGGCAAACTCCCCTTTGCTATCCACAAACTCACGATATTGTATTGTTTGGAGCAATTCTTCATGACTCATCACCATCATCATTTCAGAGTCTTGACCAACAGGCACAGTTTCTTGCTTCTCGTTCATCAGGAAAAACTCCCTTTCCTTCGGAGTCTCCTTTTTCTTGCCAACTTCCAGCTTTCCCTCGAACATTGCATTCCAGTTCCATACTTGCGAAGGCAACCCGAATACCCGATACAGTCCCACGTTATCTATAATCACGCAGTTCTTCTTCCCCTTAGCAACTCGCAATCCTCGTCCCACCATCTGCAGATACTTGGCAAGCGACAATGTAGGTCGAGCCAACTGCACAAACTCCACATCCGGACAGTCAAATCCCTCCGAGAAGATGTCCACATTCACCAGTACTTGGATGTCACCTTTCTTAAAGGCTTCAATATCTTGCTGTCTTTCTGCGGCAGGTGTCTTCGAGTCTATGGCTATGGCTTTCACGCCATTTTCCTGATAAAGTTTTGTGATTTTCTGAGCATGATTGATATTGATAGCATACACGATGCCCTTTCTGCCTTTACCAAATTCTTCCAAACTCTGATAGAGCCTTTCGATGCTCGGCTTCTTATTCAGCAGCATATCCATTTCCTTGTTCTGGTAGTCACCATCTGCTCCTCGCTTCTGCAAGGAGTCGATGAGCCGTTGCGTCACACCATCCGACTTGATGCTCACGAAATCGTATGTTGCCAATCTTCCCTTGCTGATAAATTCAGGAACACTCCACGACTGCACCAATACGTCAAACAGATCAGTAAAACCCTTACCGTTCAATCGGCAAGGTGTAGCCGTCAGTCCCAGAAACTTAGCTTTCGGGAATCTCTCCCACATCTCCTTATAGGTCTTGGCAAGCGCATGGTGCGCCTCGTCAATCACTATCATTCCCGGTTCTTCCTCTATCTCGTCATAGTGTCTCATCAGCCACTGAATGGACATCGCCTTGACGGATGACAATAGGGAAGAGGTGTTTGATGCGGAATAGGAATGGAACTTTCTTACGGTTTCGTCTATCTGCGAAACAAGCTCTCTTCTATGGGCTACAATCCATACTTTCTCCATGGGATTGTTGCTCACAAAAGAGTCTATGACTGCTGTTAACAGGTATGTCTTACCTGTTCCCGTTGGCATTTGTGCCATCACGGACCGATGAAGGCGCAACGCCTTCTCAATCCGTTCCTTCATATCCTCTTGGTAATCAAATAGCTTGATTTCCTTCATTATTTAAGTGTCTCGTTGACTTTACTCCAGTCTTTATTCATCAATTCCTCGATGATGCTATGAATCTTCAAGGCATATTTCGTTCTAGGATGATTGCCATACTGTGTTCCTCTCAGAATACCTTCATAGAAGATGGTTACGATGATTTCAGTCTGTTTTCTGAACGTCGTATATTCATATTCATCATATTTCTTGTTGTGCCAATAGTAGGAACTAGCCCAATAGCGTTTATGGTTATCCAGCATTTCCGATGCCAGGAAACCATACTTGACGAGTGTTGCCTTCTTGGTCTTCATCAGTTCATTCATCTTGCTGTGGAACAACAGAAAGGCATTGAACGACATTCCTTCCATGATGGCTTTCCATTCAGCACTCTTTTTCTTGATAAGAGCTTGGTCTGCCTCCACCTTTGCCGTAACCTCATCCTCTTGCTTCATTCGTTCTTCCAGATAGGTGGTATTCCATTTCCTCCATATCAGTTTCTTGATATACCCATCCAGTTCCAAGGCAAACTTACCTTCTTCTGTCTCTTTGACATGGTATTTCTCTTCCAACAATGGTGTACGCATCTTCGACGTTATCGAATATACTGTTGTTGTAATCCGCAGTTGCTCAGTACCGGCATCTTCTCCTGCTATCACCTTATCACCCAAGATAGAAACGGTTTTCTCCAGTTCGTCCAACTTTTCGTCAGTAAAGAAACCATATTCTTTCAACTTCCTCATCATGCCATAGATTTCAAAATACAAGGCATTACTGAATATGACGAAATCCATGTCTTTCAGCGTTTTCATGAAGAAAAATAAATAGGTACTTACTGGGTACATCTCCATATTCTGTGGTATTTCTATTTCCTCAGGCAATTCCACTCCCGAAGCCTTACCGTCTTCTCTCGCTGTAGATATAATCTCGCCTGTCTCTGGATTCCTGGCATCCAGATAATTGCCGAAGTCAAAGTTCTTGTCTATCTCGTCGATACCAGTCAACTCCTTCAGCAATATCTTCGGCTGCTTGGCATCGCTCTTCATGATTTCCTTGAACACGTCCACGCTTGCCATACAGAGATTACCCACGGCAGAGGCAAATGCCACGTTCATCAGCAGATTGCCATGCAGCAGGTCATCGAACTTTTCTCCATAGATGCGCATGGAGATATACCATTCCTTGGGATTACCCTCAAAGCCGATGGGGGAGATGTGAATGTCCTCAGCCGTATCAGTATGCTGTCCATACAGACTGCTTATAACAGGATATTTCTTCCGGAAATGTTTTTTGATGATCTGTTCGTAACGGTCATAACCATTTTCTGCAAAGTCCAACACATGCGCCCATCGGCAGCATGCCATGATATATCCGTCATGGTTCAGGAAGTTCATGTTGAAGTACTGGTGTTCGTTGATTCTCACCGTCACTTCCAACTGCTTATGGGTTTTCTTATTGAACGCAAACGTGCCTTCTGATGGAAAATCCAAAGGCACACTGGTTGTGAACACTGGTAAAATTATTGGTGCTTCTCTCATTGTTTCTGTTTCATTATTGGTGTAGTTAATAATTTACAGGAGTGATTTCTCCATGTCGTTTGGCTCACGAATCACAGCCATTGGCTCTCCTTCAAATGGTATCTCAGGCATCAAGTCCATCAACTTCTTCTTCATGCCTCGATGATTTGGGTATTGTCCTGCTGTCTCTTTGATATAGCGGCATACCTCCTGGCGTTTCTCCTCGTGGTTCCATACCTTGACAGTTTCCACCAGGGCTTGATAGCTGTCGAAGAGCAGTTTCCCGATACGTCTTTTGTATTCGCCTACCAGTTCTTGTATGTCATCTCGGTTGATGAGCAGTGGTATATGTTTGCACAAAGCCATGGCGATGGCATATGCTGCATCGGGTCTGTTCTTCTCCAATATCTGTGGAATGGACTTCTTGTGCCATCGTTCCAGCAGTCGTAGCTGAGCCGTGAAGTCATCATTATCCCTTGGCTCAAAGCTTACTTCTTGCATCAGATATTTGGAGTATTCCTCTTCATAGTCCACACTCAGCCCTTTGGGAATATAGTTGATTCTCGGTCGCTCCATCTTGGCGCGATACCGTTGCTTCTCCATAGACCGTTTTCTCTGCTCGTCCCATTTGATGCGCAACAGCTTTTCTTCCCTTATCTGGAGTTCTATCTCCCTGAACTCAGGTGTATTCATCACCTCAGCCTTCAGATGCTTCTTGATGACTTTTGTCAGATACCGTCGCCATGCCTCCTTATTCTCTTCGGTAACGAATGGCGGACATTGCTCTCCATAGAAGGAGTGCCATGTGAATGGCTCGAAGTCGAGGTGCCAGAGGAATGATTTGTGTTGGGTATTGTTTAGTTCCATATTAATCTATCTACTTCAGATTTACCAATCCAGATAAGTTGCTTTCTTTTACAATGCCATTCTTTGTAAACTGCTTACACAAAGCTTCTACAATAATCCGCTTGCTTTCGCTCATTGATGGGCTCAACGTGATTTCAATATTATCAACAACAGCATCTTGTAGTTTCATGTCATAATAATGGAATGGAAGTTGCTTGTTTCCTTTATAACAGTTGGCAGTAATGTTTCCTACATAATCCATCATTTCTTTAGGAACATGTAAAGGATTAAAAGGAAAAACATTCAACACAAAACGACTTTCCTTTTGAAAAGCCCAACGAGTATTTTTATATCGACCAACTTTACCAAACTCAATATTCACCCCATTTCCTGTATCTTTAAATAAATCGGATGTTTTTTCTTGCACATCATCAACATATTCTATATCACGATAAAAGAAATCGCTAATACTATTCTTATACACAGGCATTATCATATAGCCATTTGCTTCTATATCCTTTTGAGGTATAAGAGATATGATGCTACCTTCGGAATGTAAGCCATTGTTTAAGTTTAAGTCGTGGATAAGATATGCCTGAAACATATCTTCATCCAAGGCAATTCTGATACCATTGGTAACTCCAGCATACATTTTCCACAGGGGAATGCTTTCCTCTGCGTCCTTTGTCCAGCATGAAGCAAATATATATTGAGCTAAATTGACTCCACAAGAAACGATTTTTTCTTCCAAGTCATCAACCTTGTCTAACCGATTAAAACGTATTGTTCTGTTTTTTAGAATCAACGCTAAAGTATCTATTGTTGTATAATGATATAATTTCATTTGAAAAAAATTAATTGTAATGCAATCTCATATAGTCTTCTTGCTGTTTCTCTCTTTGTATTTCAGAATCAAATTCCTTTATACACATAGAGGCCCAATTCCTTACCTCTAAACATTTATGATTTAGCAATTTTTCCATACACATTTTATGATGCATAAACAACCCTATAACAGAGCCTGTCCAGCCAAAAGAATGAATATTTGCATGAATGCCATCTAAAACCATCTTTTGAGTTCCGAAATTATCTAAAATCCATATCATTATATCACTGAAAGAATCACATTCCCAAATATCTCTATCATATACCGGCAGCATTTCTGCAATTCTTACAGGAGCTTCATTAGGATATTTGATACACATTTGCTTAATTCTGTCATTTCCAACTTTAAACAATGCACCGGCACCAAAACCAATTCCTGATCCCAACTCATTTTTCACCTGAAGAAAGAAAGCCAAATATTCATCACTGACAAACGCAGATTCAAAATCGTCCCAAATTTCATCTGTATATTTTTCTAACAAGATGCTATATAATCCTTCAAAATTAGAATGCAAATAGTCATGGTTAAAGCCTTCGATTAGCTTTACATTCATCTTCTTTGCCAAATCTACATCATGAATCCTTTCAAGCACAGGTATGACATATCTGGTAAATTCAAAATTCAAATGAGGATTATTATCGTTTATTGGATAATTCAGAATTAATTGTTTGATAAATCCTGCCTGTTCTTTCAAGTCCTCCTCATCACACATAAATGTGAATCTTATCAAAGCATCCAGCAATCGCACAGAAACATCTGAAAACGATTCATATATGAAATGTAGAATTTTGAATAATTCTGTATGAGTATTAATTGCTATATTATTCAAATAGACATCAATAAGATAGTCTTTATCTATATTTCCCTTATCAGCCTGAGAGACCAACTCTTTAATGATGCTCAATTGTGCGTTCTCACATTTTGCAGACAGTCCAATATACCATTTTACATAACCTTTAGCGAAAAGTGAGTTTCGAAATTGAATAGTTTCCTTCCTTTTCCTTGCTGCATAGCACATACTACTAATGAAGGACGGCATATTGCCATCATCAGAATAGTTTCCAAGATATGTAACACACGTATCCCAAAGTGCCTTTAAGTCTTCATCAGTAATTATTTCAGCAACATTCAAGAAAAAGGCATGTTCAATGAACAAATTCACATCAGAAAGCCTCTTTAGCTCTTCAATATTTACAAACACCCTATCGGTAACAAATTTCTTTGCTACAGGTAACAACATTTCTTTAGCTTTATCAAAATGACTAATAGCCGCTGTTCCTTTATCTTCATTGTAAAGTGCATTCTGGGTTTCCTTTAATAATGATGAGAAATAACAAGGTCTGATTTTTTGAAAATATGTACGAATTTCCACCTGCTTTTCCTTAGCATATCTTCTTAGTAAATGGTTATACCTATCTTTCAATAATCTATTGTATAATTCCGTAAAATCTTCACGTTTGGTCCTCAATGATTCAATTAACGGAACAAAAAGAGTATCAAAATAGCCATCTGTTATCCATGACCAAGAATGTTCTAATACCAATTTGTATATTGAATCTTGGCTTTCTTCATTTTCTACCAACACTTGCTCAACCAAGTCTCTACATGCATACCAATAATTACAAACCTCTTGAAGTGTTGGGACATAATCCTGTTTTTCTTCTAGGCCAAAATGCGCAGCACTACCAGTTCTGCTGAAATTATGTGAAGCAAAAGCACTATTTAATGCCTGTAATACAATTGACAAATATTCGTCCCCTCTTCCATATAGCGTTTTCAACAAATCAATGCGCTGTGTTAAACTTGCCTCTGTACCAGGCAACATGACATGAAACAACTGCAAAAATTGCCCAGATGCATTATTTCCATAATTTTCATTTTCAGCAAGCATTAGTTGAGCTAGCACCATGGAAGATTTTTGAAAACTATCTTTGTCAAAGCATAATTTTTCCAATGCCCAAACATAATTTCTCCTGATATCTCCCTTAATGTTTTCTTTCAACCATTCTGTATGCTTATTATAGAACAATGTATATAGGCAGTCTGACACTGCTTTTGGGTTCACTGATGACATTGCGAGAAAGAGGCGTGAACCCATTTCAGAACAGGCAACTTTCTCATTGGCAAAAGGGCCATACATTGAATCAGTCAATCTTGCAATAAAATCATTCGCAAGTGGCAAATCCCTCATATATTCTATACGCTTTGCCATGCTATCAACCAATAAGCGATGCGCACTAGGGCTTTCATCTTTTAAGGTATTAAAATCTTCGAGCAACTGTTCTACATCATCTTCGTCTAATCCTATAAACCATTCTTTTGCCAAATAAACTGCAAGAGGAAAAGGTCGCACATTAAGTAAACTTCCAGTATCTTCAATTAACGTCGGTGTAAATTGAGCCTTTGTTTCATTTACCTTTCTTTTTCGCAATGGAAACGAAGTGCTTTCTAATGGCATAATAATTTCATTTCTGATGATGAATTCATAAGCTGAACGATTAAATCGAATTAATGGAAATGGCTGAAACAAACTTAATGCTTTTAAAATACAGCGTTGAGAGTTTTCTTTATCCTCAGGGAACTTCAATAATTTTGTTACAAGTTCTTCTGCCTGCTCCAATCTTACATGCTTTCCATTTCGATAAGTATCCACTAACTCATATGCCATTGCTGGAAATCCATCTGCTATTTTCTTTACTTCTTCACGAAGAGTTGATTTTTCCTGCCCAACAATATTATGATCTATATAAGTAGCAACTTCTTTTTTTAGTATAAATGAGTCTAGTTTAATGATTATAACATTAGTTGTACTCGTAACTTCATAATATTCATTAGTAGCAAAAATCACCTTAATATTTGTCGGTATTTTTCCACGAATATTCTCATATAAGTTCAAGCTACAATTATCTATAATGATAACGGCTTCATTATTACCAATATCTGAAACGAGTGATAGAAAACTATCAATTACCTTATTTCTACTTTCATCCGACAATTCTGTATAGTAACAATTTGGATGTTTTTGGCCATCATTGTATGTCTCATAAATCATTCGGGTTTTTCCAAGACCAGACAATGCAGCAAGAAGAACGATGCGATTATTCGAATCTTTTAGTTGTTCTCGTTTTTGCAACATCTGCTCATTATCAAGAATGGCATAATTCTTTTTATAACAACACAACCATTTATCCAACGGCATAAACAACTTCTTTGTGGAATCTTCTAATCTATTGGTTCCATCAATACCATAGTTCTTATCCAAAACAAATTTTTCATCCACATCCTGATGATAAGGTGTCACATCCATATACCTTGCATCTTCATTAAAATCCAAAATAGTAAAGCCATTTTTATACTTTGGATCTTCCTTATGAAGATTATCGTATAAGTTACCAGCTGCTACTGAAATAAAAATACATCCCTTATCATCATGCTCATATTTTGCCTTCATTCCATGTGTATGTCCCACCGCAAAAATATCATAATTTGCATGAAGTATATCACTTATATTTCTGCTTTCATTTTCTTCCAGAAAATTATAATGATGATGCGCTATAGCGATTTTCACTTTACAGTTTCTAATCAATGGCCATGATTGGTTGATTTGAGACGTGCCAATTTTTATAATTCCTTTATCGGTATCTCCTTCGCACATCCAAGCTGAATTAAGAAGAGAAATACCTACTTTGAGTCCATTATTCAAAGGTAAAATCAAAGTCATATGCAAACCTTGTATATCGACTATCATGTCTTCAACCTTATGTCTATTATAATACTCTCGTTGAAATAGCAAGAAATCCTGTAATTGCGGTACAGTTGAATTGGTACTAAGAAAGTATTCTATATCATCGTCGTTATTTGTTTTAGGTTCCTTATTCTTATCCTTGCGAATTCTATCAACTTCGTGGTTTCCTGGAACAAATAAGAATTGATGATAGCCGATATTCAATGACTTAACAATAGGCTCTATGATGTTTTTCTCAAAATCCTGGAAACATCTATATAGGGGCACCGTAAAATTTTTACCTCCCTTGTCTATCATATCACCAGAAAATATGACTAAGTCTATATTTTCTTCTTGATTTATCTCTTGGAGTTTTTCCATCATCCGATGAAAAATATCCATAGACCTTTTTCCCAGGCCATTAGGTCTAAGATGAAAATCAGAAAAATGAAGTATTCTCATTGTAATATTTTTTATTATTCAAACAATTTCTTTACAGCACTCCTGAACTTATCCAAAAGGACAAGAAACATATTTTTATTAGTTTCTTGTTCTCTATTTGAATCTGTTTCAGTATTTAAAGGTACACTTTCTTTATTATCCACAAAATGGTAATACGCCACTATCACTTCCCTTATCTGTGTGTTGGCACATCTTCTGGCTTCTCTTGCCAAGAGTTTCACGACAATATATGAAACAAATGTCATTACGACGGCTCCGAGGATACTAACTATGATATTCTCTCCCCAAGGAAGAATTATTTTGCCTGTCCAGCCACTTTGCCATTGGCTGAATGTTTCACACCAACCTTTCCACACAGAGAAATACTTGAACAATATCGTTGCTGCAAGAACGAAGACTGGCGGAATCAGTCCTTCATATATAGCTCTCAGCACCCATGAACGAGAAGCAAATACAAATCTGCTTCGGCAGTCTTCATCCTGTGATTTGTCCAACCTCATCCACATATAGGAATAGGCAATATTTTTATCATCTTCCATCAGTTTCTTGATAGTTTCACCTTGGAAGTTAAAGCACTGGGCTGTTTCTTGAAATTTGGATTTAAAATCCTCTTCATTCGTTTTCTTATCCCCAAAGTGCTTCATCATCCAATATCGGAACTGCTTACCAGCTATCCAACTTATCATCCCCAACACGTATGCTATAACAATACATATTATTATAGATACCGTTACCTGGTCTTTATGAAACACAAAATCTTTCAAGCCAGGAAACGCATATACCAACACCCCCAACATGGTCGCACCTGATACCAAGTACGACATATCGAAGATATTCAACGCCCCAGTCACTGTGTCAAATTGTTTTTGAAAATCCATTGCCTTATTTCTATTCTCCTTTTATCAGTTCAAAATCGTAAGCCTTCTTTTCCTTGTAATCCACGATTCGGTAATTCTCTCCATCTTTCTTTACATTAGCAAATTCCCTCTCTGTAACATTCATAATATCAAAAGAATTTCTAGAAATACCAACTATATGATATTGCTGATGATCAGCATAATCATAGAAGATAGTATGTCGCCCAGCCACATAGTTTTTCTTATCATACCGGAAATAGAACAAGCGAGAATTAGTCATTGATTCTGACAAAAAAACAAAATGTTCTTTAGTCTGCTGACAATATAAGGTAAATATGCCATGCAAATCCCTTACATTCAGATATATTGCATAGCCAGCAACTATAACGCTCAGATTCGCTACCGTCATATCTCAACCTCCAAATTTAAAGTATTCGCCATTCTTGATCAAATCCTCAAGAATATGCATACGTTCCGTATAGCCATATCCCTTTTGCTCCAGATAGGTTGCAATACGGGCATACTCAATATAGATGTTCGTCATGAAAATACCAGGATCGTCACTTCCCACAACTATCGGTGGTGTCAACATACCTTCCTCATCAAGATCATCACCAAGCCATTTTTCCAAATGATGCTCTTTGCTTTCACGATAAAAACTGATAGCCGTATTGCTCGTCAACAGGACTTCCAAGGCGACACCTTTCATAGCAATCTTGTTAAGCACCAGCTTTTGAATATGATACAGGTTTTCCGCAGTAAAAAGTCCTTTCTCTATATCCACGTCGCAAAGCTTGTTATATTCTGTCTTCACTTTCGTATCGAAATGATACTTCCGGTAAAGTCTCTTTGCAGCCGTATTGTCCTCGAACATTCTCGTCACTTTTTCCATCTCTGCAAAGTCAAACTTATCTATATGGGTGTAGCCACGAAGAATGTCACCATCATATTTTCTGAAAGCCCAGGCATCCGTCATCTCCTTGATGCTATTGAATGTGCCATAGATTTCCTTATGCAAATCCACAATCTGATTATGAAGTTTGGGCAACAACTGTATCAAGTCGTTATATTTGTTTTCGTTGCCGGAAATCAAGTGGTAGGCAACAATCAAATCGTCCAACCATTCACCCTTCCTCATTTTCACCGTCTTTCCCATACGATTCATCCAGAGCGAAGGTTCTATTCCTGCCGCCGTACCATGACCGATGCGGTCTCCTTGTTCCATATACAAGAAATCCACAGCTTCCACCATCATACGAAGACCGCTCAACAAATGTATGAAGTCCTCACCTGCATGAAAAGTAATCTGAATGTCTTTCTTCCTTTCTCTCCATTTCTTGCGAAGCCAATGAAAGGTCGGTGCAAACACCTCTGGTCCGGCATCCATCTCATTGGCAGCGGCATCAATGCCCACAACCTCACACTCTTTGATTTTCTTGTATGAAGCATATAGCATCATCAAATAGAGTGCATGACCTTTTCTTCGAATACCTTTACGTAACTCCCGGTGTCTTATCTGCCTGTCAGTTGGTTTTGTGTCTTTCAGCTTGATAAAGTGAGCCACCAGTTGAAATTTGGGAGCAAAGCCTTTGCCGAACTTATCCGCCAAACGCTTCTTGTAACTCTCGTATCCATTTATGATACCCTGCACTAAAGCAAGGTTATCATAGAGTGTATCCTTTGGTGAAAACCGCCCCTCAATATGCTTCAAAAACAGAAAGTCATTATCGTAGCTCAGTTGTCTCAGGCGGCTTTCTATATTCTTTTCCTCATGTCGCCATCTGAATCCATTTTCAGTCACCATCTGGAACTGCTTGAATCCCTTTTGCCATTCCTGCTGTACCATCATCTTGTGAATACTGCCAAGAATCAGGATGAGATGGTGAAAGCTCTTTACAGTCTTACCATCCAATTCTCCGGCATCCATCAGTTTGAGAACTTTCAAATAGAAATATGCCCCAACAGCCAACTGCGGATTGTCTTTTTTCCCATATGAAGGATGCCAATATTCGTATGGGAAAGAAAAAGGAATTTTTCCCTTGGAATATTTGGGAATCGTATGAATGATAGTATTCAACAGTTTCTTTCCTGTTCGTATCCTGTTCACAAAGTCATTCAGAGGCACTGTTGTCAACTGTTCCCTCTGCATCCTCACAAAATACTTGTTCCAGGCAGACTTGAATGAAAATACCCATTTCTCCACATTGCCTATTTGCGTCCACCAGATATAATCAGTCTCAGCGGTACCATTGATATGGATATGCAGGTCTATCAATCCTTGTTCGTCCGCCACCATCTTTTCAAGGTTGCGGTTGTATGGGCGTTTGGTTGCAGTGGAAGCAAAGTTACTCTTCAGTACTTCACGAAAGAACTTACACTCATCCTTTTCAAACTCCGAATCATCCAAAAAGAAAGCAGCCTCTATCAACAAGGGCGGAAACACTCTTACCACCTCCATCCATTCGTCAAGCATATCTTTCTTTACGTACAGGTTACCTTTCAAGTACGTCAAGTAACGCTTCGCCAAGTATTTCAACGATTTGACAATGAATTGCGATAGGCAACACTCGTCATTACAACCCAACTCTCGCATTTCCTCCTCAAAGGAACCTTCAAAGCAATAATCAGGTTGGTACACATCCTTAGCCTTGCCAAGCATATAGAGCCGTCGGAGTATATCAGCCATCGATGTTTGCTCACCATGCTCGTAGGCTATTAATGTCCACTCATCATTAAGGAGATATGCTGTAAATGGGAGTCTCATGATATACTTATTTTGAAAGTTCTACAAATACAGAGAAAGGATTATCCGCTGTCTTATTAATGTTTTGGAATGATTTTGAGGAAACATTACCCAAAGATTTAATTTCTTGGGATATTTCGTTATTTTTATTTGTTAATCTTGCCAATTCTCTCGCGATACCACGTTGCGAAAGACGCAAAGAACGTTGTTTCTCAATGATAATATTTTCATCATCAAAGACCAATTCTTCTAATTTTCTTTTTTCCTTACGTAATTCGCTTAATTCATTGGCTAATTTTGTATTTTTAGCCGCAGAATTATTCTTCTTTGCCAATTCATTTGTAACATTCTGAATTTCCACTTCTTTGTCGAATAGTTTTTCAGCATTGTCTCGTGCAAGATTCAGAGAAATCTGTTCTTTAAGATTTTCTCCTTTTTCTGTTTCAAGCAAATTCATTTGAGCTATCAGGCCCAATTGTTGACTTAATAAGAAGTCAAGTTGGTTGCTCTTCATGTATTCTCTGACAACACTCTCAGTTATATTTTTTTCAGTTATGAACTTAAGAACAATAGCCGATACATAGCTTTGCAACAAAGGGCATCCAATTACCCAATTAGCGAAAGATTTCTTTCCTCGATGTTGTTCAAAGAATCTTTTCCAGTAATTGTGCATGAAAATATCGGCAAGACTTCCTTCATGTCCGAGTTCGATTCCCTCAACTTTTCCACTCACAATACAATCCTCCACAATGCAGGCATTCCAAAAGGCAAGAATATAATTGGAAATATACTCACTCGTTTCTATATTGTTGACTGTTCCTTTTGGCGTAATGTCATTGAGAGTATAATACATTCTCGTAAAAATCCTATCCAAACTATAAGGTGTTAGTTTGTCCACTTGGTTATATTCCAATATCCATTGCCACAGCTTTTCCACATAATCATCAGTAAAAGTAGAATCTTCTTCTTTATTGGAATTTATCTGATTCCCAATTTGTTCTCTCAAATTATTGCCTGGTCTTAGGTCATTTGGTTCGATATATGTATGTATCTGTGCCAAATGCTGCAACTTGGTTTTAATCACCGCTTTACGTTTTTTTCCATACTTGTCTTCATTAGCTTTGACATTTTCTGTCACTCTCAATATCTCTGCGATAGCCGCAAACAGGCGATAAACAGCGCACAGTTTTGTTTCAGACATATCAGAAGAAATAGTTCTCAACTGAACCAATCTTATCAGTAATCCTTTTACTCCATTTCTTGGACTTATATTATGATTGATAGCACATACCCCCGCCATTGTATTCTGCAAATTGCTTTCTGGACGAATGCTTGGTATCATATTCATTTCTGCATTGGCATATGCCAACACATTACCCAATAATTTATTGGTACCCGAATCATAGTAGATGTGGGCAAAGTCATTCAACTTTGTGCCATCTTCTCCCAAAGAAAGAAGTACCTGACGGATAAAAGACACACGGACCAGAAAATCAAAAGCTATGGATGGATTTGTATGAATCTGGCGAGTACATGATGTGCATAAAGCCAATATGGCATTATTCAAGCTGTCATCCTCCATATTGGGCATCATGTGACTGCCTGTAGCCACAATCTTGTTGTCTATCAAGAATTTCATAATCCATCCTGCATACATGGATGTCTTTGTCATTAGGTGCTTGTTGTCTGCTGCATATTGATTGATATACACCTCAAACACTTTCAGCAGCTTATCCGTCAAAGCTATCTTTTTCTCTTCATCCGATAGCTGGGAGTTGTCACTTAAGAAGTCATCATATACAGAAAGTAATCTATATTGGTTTCTGAAAGGCTGTCTAAGAACATGATTTACAAAGATAGCCTTGTCCGTCTCATCCATGCTGATGACATCCAAATATGAGAAAATATCCTCATAGATTACCCTCAAGTCTTGGGTCGCACCATTGGAGAAACGTATTGTCACAGAGTATGGTTCAGCCTTATTCTTATCTTTTCCTTGATTGGTAATGATTCTGTTATAACGATACTTTTCATACACATTATCCAAAAGTATGCGATATTCAGGCTTTATCATCTTTTGGAGATACTGAGTTTCCAAGCGGTTTACCATCTTACGATAGGCTGCCCGTTTACGGTCGGCGGAAGCTGAGTTCACACATTCCTTCTCCAGAAAGTCTTTTTCGAAAAACTTCCAATAATTCTGCCTGATTGTCATACCATAGAGATTGGCATCACCAGTCATCACGACAATAATCTGTGGCGAGGTGAAATAAAGACGGATAGTCTCCAATATCTCAAATGTCTTTTCGATGTTCACATCGCAGTCGTCAAGGATAAACAACAGAGACTTCTTTTTAAGAATACTCAGTGCCACATTGATATACTCATGGAATCGTCGTTCCAAGTCCTTTGCCTTCATGGCAAGGTTCACAAAGTTATCTGCCACATAATCCGCATCCGTCCAATCTGCATACATACCCAACTTTCCAACGCCATCAATGATAGGCAGAGCCTCATACAAGGCAGTTGTAGCTTCATCAAAACGTCTTTTATCATTCTCGTTATTGTCTTCCATCAAATATAAAAACTTGCCGTGGATGGAAGCCAGGAAGCGAATCATAAAATTCTCCTTTTTCTGAATCTGGTTAGGTTCAATCACATCTATGACAACGAGCTTACTACAGTCGATTCCATGATACTCGCCTTGGTTTACATGCTCGCGAATCAACTTCTTCAAAGACTTTACGAAAGTTGTCTTACCAGCACCTCGTCTTGCAAAGATGGAGATGACATCATTCTCCGACTTAATCTTTTGGGATGGGTTATATTCTCCATATTCCATCCTCTCTTTAATGATTCTGCAAATCTCGTCAATCTGCCTTTGGTGTATCAATGCTTTCTCATCGCATATCAAACCATTTTCCTTCATCTTCTTCATGTCGATGAAGGTAGAATATCTTCCGTCGTTCATAAGCTTTTAAGTTTTTTTATTGTTATTATTAAAGGGCTACTAGGCTCCATCCCCCATAAGTAGCTTAATAATAAAGGAGAAAGGAAGCCGTTCGTCTATGTTTCATATAATTTTTGTTATTCATCCTCCAAGAGTAATGCCAAACTACAGTCATACCAAATAATAAGACATATGAATAGCCTTATCTTTAATACGTTTTACCATACCTAAAACATCATACACTATTTTTTCAGCATCTTCGGGAGAAATCGGTCTTTGATTTCTGGCATAAGAATGTGCATATGCACCGCGTATTGATTTTAGCAGAGACAAAGCGGAAGTTTCTATTGGGTCTCTTGGAACCTCAATGCCTATTGGCAGAAGTAGTTTACGCAAATATTTGATATCTATACCATGATTTTCTTGCATTGCGTATTTACTAAGTTCACTTTTTCTTGCAGAAATCCGTTCTTGCAAATAGTCATTGAAAATATCAGGCCATTGACTTTCATCATTGATACATTTCTTATGATCATCAAAATGCAATAGACATAATGTGGCATAAGAATATCTTCTCGGCTTACCCTTAAACTCGCTTTCTATCCTATCAACAGAATATAAAGTTACATCCTCTATAAATTCCTCAAAAGCTGCATGAGACAAAATACAAAAGGAATGTACATCAAGGCTATAATCCGAAGGATGCTCCATAGGATCTTTATGGGTATCAATATAGCGAATTAACAATTCAGCAATGTGATTCTCTAAAGCTGAAAAGCGGTCATTTAACTCTTTGCTCGACATATTCAAAAGGAGACACAAGTTTTAATCCATATACTTCATTAACTATATCTTGGATTCGAGAATATCTGATTTTATAATTTTCCATATTTTTTGTTGATCCATCAATTGTTGCTTGAAAATCAGCATCAACTTCAAATAGCTTTTTATATGCCAATATAAAATTATGATTATTTTCTTCTGTCAACTTTGTTTTGTCCACTTTATCAAAGAAATAAACTAAGACTTCCAAGAGAACACGGTTAAACTGTTTATTTCGTTCACCATTTTTATACTTTCGTGCAACAATATCACAAGAGCCAAAAACTTCAATTAGTTTATAAATTGTATCCATAACTTTGCACTCTAAAGCTTTTATGGCAGTTTCTTCTGTCTTCCATAACTTATTAAATACACGAGTCGTATTATCTAGAAATTGAAGTAAGTTTCCTTTGTAATCTTTTGCATATTTCAAGAAAGACATACAACGCAAAAGAACTTCGACATCACGTAATCTTTTGTCAGGTTCTTTAATCGTCATTACTTGACGTAAAATATTATCTTCATCAGTTACAGATATCAAGAATTTCGAATATGGTCCTTTATTCAAAGCCTGTCTTAACTCCTGCGAACTTAAAGGAGTTGAACCAGAATTTAATCTATAAAAAATATCATAAAGAGATTCGTCACTCGGATAGTTAGATATTACAGTACATCTAAGAGCAGAATTCTCAAAAATTCTAAGCATATCTGGATTTGAATCAATATCCTTATACGTTTTTTGATTATAAGAACTGGTCAAGCCAGTAGTCTTTGGAATTTTCTTCGTCCAATACTGATATACTTCAGGTTTTTTAAAACCAGCAATAGTAAGGAGACGTTGCTTTCCGTCAATAACAATATAGGAATTTCGTTTATTCTTATTTTCTGCTAATACAATCTCTGGGATAGGGTAACCTATCATTATAGACTCTATAAGTTTACTCCTTTTATTATCATTCCATGCATTTCTTCGTTGGAAACCAGGATTCAAATCTATATTTCCCTGTTCTATTTGACTCAAGATTGTAGCAACTGTCCAATCACGTGAAAAAACTATTAGATTAGAATTTTCATTCGTTTTTTGAATATCATCAATATCTTGATATTCTTCTTCATTTTCGTCACACATAAGAATTCTATTTTATTGTATAAAAACTATTTTCTATCCTCCCACCTCAAAAAATTAGAATAGAGAGATACTCTATGTTTATTAGTATTCAAAAGGACTTTCTAAGTCCTTCAATACCTCATGTTTTGTATCCTTCTCCGAAAGATTAGCGTGTTCCGTAGGAATGCGCCAATCAACGCCAAGAGATTCATCCAAGATAGAGATGCAATCATCAACCTAAGGGATGAAGAGGGATTTATAAATATCAAAAAATGGGCTACTACCCTCAAAAACCTAAAACAAACTTATTATAGGGTAGGGGAGCATTTCCCAAAATTCATCACTCTTTCAGCCCCTCTTGACATCAGTCGAAGAGCATCTAGGCATTGCTGCATACGTTCCAATCACTCCATAACATACCAAAGGTATGAGAAAGGCTATCGGCATACTCCCTGTAGTATCTGCTATATATCCCATGATTACAGGAGCAACCGCACCACCCACTATCGTCATGATAAGCA
>ERZ1026888.630-NODE-630-length-18437-cov-16.791426_pt1 | contig 18437 bp, 16 predicted proteins | sample MGYA00380174_ERZ1026888 | MGnify/ENA primary metagenome ERZ1026888 (study PRJEB33269, sample SAMEA4719810) | human gut metagenome | biome: human-associated habitat; feature: organic feature; material: feces | place: Cameroon | collected 2013-10 ...
CGATTTTTGCAACCAAGTGGCAAACTTGTAAAATCATAAAATAGAAGGAGGTCCCCGTCTGCTATAGCCTGCCGCCAGTTCCTCTGCAAGAGGAGAAGCTGCCACATGCTGCCATCTCACTGAAATGAGTGAGAGACGAGGGAGGGTTAAAAGGGAAGAACAGGACAGGACCACAAGCTGATGGTTCTCATCAACCTGCAACTTGCGGATACCCTTCACCATCTTGGAATTGACGACAAACTGATGCATTTGACGAACGCTACAGTTCTCACGGTCGCTATCATTTTCCTGATCATGATGGTCGGTATGTTCATCATTGATGTTGCCATCCTGCTCACATTGCTCCTGAATCATACAGATACGCCCCATGTGGTGATGATGGGTCATCACCGTGGATAGCAATATGCTCAATGTAGCTATCCAGAGGCTGAATATGTATAATCTTCTTTTTCTCATTCGCAATTTGGCTACAAAATTACAGTTTTTTTGCAATATTGCCAAGATGACGTGATGATTTTATAGCATTTTTTCTAAAAAAAACTAAAAGACTAGTAACCGTACTTGGTTCATAGCCGTATTTAAAACAAAATTTAGTATCTTTGCAATCAAAATTAGTACATAAATAAAAATGAAAAAGTTTATTGCAGTTTTACAGTTACTCTTAGTAGTAATGTTGGCTCATGCGCAGATGATGAACCCTGTGAAGTTCTCAACCTCGCTCAAGACCAATGGAACCGCTGTAGCGGAAATCGTGTTTAATGGAAAAATCCAACCGGGATGGCATGTCTATTCTACAGGTTTGGGCGCAGACGGACCTATTTCAGCCACTTTTAACGTAAACAAGCTTGACGGTGTAGAACTCGTAGGCAAGTTGCAGGCTCGTGGCCATGAAATTTCAAAGTTCGACCCTCTCTTTGAGATGAAGTTACGCTTCTTCGAGGGTAGTGCTACTTTCGTACAGAAAGTGAAGTTCACCAAACCTAACTATCGTATCGATGCTTATTTAGAGTATGGCGCTTGCAGCGACCAGAATTGTCTTCCACCTAGCGAGGCAAGCTTCAAGCATAGTGGTAAATCTCCTGCTGTAGATGGCAAGGATGCTGTCAGCCCTGAAGATGCGAATGCTAACGAAAAGGCTGAAGATCCAGCAGCTATCGCTAAGGCGAAAGCAGACTCTTTGGCTCAACTTGCCGTAGCAGAGAAAGTAGATAGCACCGCTAATATCGATTCTTCATTCTCTGTAGATGGTGATGATGCTAAGGCTTGGTGGAAACCGGTTGTAAAGGAGCTTCAGGCGTTTGGTGGCAACAATGACATTGCCAACCATTCACTCTTCTATATCTTCATTATCGGTTTTGTGGGCGGTTTGCTCGCTCTTGTAATGCCATGTATCTGGCCTATCATTCCGATGACAGTAAGCTTCTTCCTGAAGCGTGCCAAGAATGACAAGAAGAAGGGTATCCGCGATGCGATCACTTATGGTTTGAGTATTGTCATCATATACTTGGCACTCGGTCTCACCGTTACTGCCATTGCAGGCCCTAGCACTCTCAATGCGCTTAGTACAAGTGCGGTGTTCAACATCATCCTCTTCTTGCTTCTGGCAGTCTTCGCATTCTCATTCTTCGGATGGTTCGAAATCAAGTTGCCAGACAGTTGGGGTAATGCTGTAGATAATAAAGCTTCCAGCACAACCGGACTCATCAGTATCTTCCTGATGGCGTTCACACTCGTGCTCGTAAGTTTCTCTTGTACCGCTCCTATCATCGGATTGCTTTTAGTACAGACTGTTACTTCTGGCGATTGGCTGGCTCCTACCATCGGTATGTTTGGTTTTGCCCTTGCTTTGGCACTTCCATTTACCCTCTTCGCCTTGTTCCCATCATGGTTGAAGTCTGCTCCTAAGTCAGGCTCTTGGATGGAAACCGTAAAGATTGTTCTCGGCTTTATCGAGTTGGCATTCTCATTGAAGTTCCTTTCTGTTGCAGATTTGGCATACGGCTGGCACATCCTCGACCGTGAGGTATTCCTCTCTCTCTGGATTGTCATCTTCGGTCTCTTGGGCCTGTATCTCATCGGCAAGTTGAAATTCCAGGTGGATGCCATTGGTGGCGACATCCAGAAGCCTATGCCTGTACCTTGCATCATGCTCGGTCTCTGCTCTTTGGCTTTCTCTGTATATATGATTCCTGGACTTTGGGGTGCACCTTGCAAGGCTGTCAGCGCTTTCGCTCCACCTATCAATACACAGGATTTCAATCTCAATACCAAGACCGTAGAACCAGCTTACAAAGACTACGAAACCGGTATGGCAGCAGCTAAGGCAGCAGGTAAGCCTGTACTCATAGACTTCACAGGTTTTGGCTGCGTAAACTGCCGTAAAATGGAAGCATCAGTATGGACAGATCCTACTGTAGCAGACATTTTGACAAAGGATTACGTCCTCATCTCTCTTTATGTAGATGACAAGACTCCGTTGCCTCAGCCAATGGAAGTAGAATTCAATGGCGAGAAGCGTACACTCCGCACCATCGGAGACAAGTGGAGCTATCTGCAGGCAAGTAAATTTGGTGCCAATGCCCAGCCTTTCTACGTACCAGTAGACAACGATGGCAAGCCTTTGAATGCAGCATTCAGCTTCAAGGAGGACGTCAGTGCCTATCTCGATTTCCTGCACAAGGGACTTGAGAATTACAGAAAATAATCTGGAATTATAGATTACCAGCAAATAATCTATAAATATATATATTGAATTTAATTGATTACAATGATGAACAACAAGGAAGTTCCGGTACTCCTACTCACAGGTTACCTTGGCAGTGGTAAGACCACACTGCTAAACAAAATTTTGGCAAATAAGAAAGGTATCAAATTCGCAGTTATTGTGAATGACATTGGTGAGGTCAACATTGATGCAGCACTCATAGAGAAAGGTGGCGTAGTGGGTCAGAAAGATGACTCGCTCGTTTCATTGCAGAACGGTTGCATCTGCTGCACGCTCAAAATGGACTTGGTTGAACAGTTGAAGGAAATCGTAGACATGAAGCGCTTTGACTATATTGTAATCGAAGCTAGCGGCATCTGCGAGCCAGCTCCTATTGCCCAGACCATCTGCTCTATCCCATCATTGGGACCTCAGTATATCAAGAATGGTATCTTGCGTCTCGACAGCATTGTAACCGTCGTAGATGCTCTCCGTATGAAGGATGAGTTTGCAAACGGTTCTGATTTGATGAAGTCAAATCTTGACGAGGAAGATCTTGCATCGCTTGTTATCCAGCAGATAGAGTTCTGTAATATCATCCTCTTGAACAAGGCTGCAGAGGTAGAGCCTAAGGAGCTGGAACATCTCAAGCAGATTATCCGTGCCATACAGCCTAAGGCAGAGATCTTTGAATGCAACTATGGTGATATTGATCTCGATTTAATCGTGAATACCCATAAGTTTGATTGGGAGGCTGTAGCTACATCTGCTGGTTGGATTCAGGAGATAGAGGCTGAAAGAAATGGCGAGGAAGATGAACATGAGGAACATGAACATCATCATCACGATGATGAACATGAGCACCATCATCACGATGACCATGACCACGATCATGACCATTGCCACCACCACCACCACGATCACGACCATGACCATGAAGGTGGTGAGGTAGAAGAATACGGAATCGGAACCTTTGTATATTATAGACGTAAGGCATTCGATCTATCTCTCTTTGATGAATTCGTAGCCAGAAAATGGCCTCGTGACGTAGTACGTGCCAAGGGTATCTGCTATTTTGCTGACGAACCTGACATGTGCTATGTATTCGAACAGGCAGGACAGCAGAAAACTGTAAAGCAGGCAGGACAATGGCTCGCAACGATGCCAGCTGACCAATTGGCTGAGCTTCGCAGAAACAACCCTCAACTGGAGAAAGAATGGGATGACAAGTATGGTGACCGAATGATAAAAATCGTATTTATCGGCCAGCACATCAAAGAGCAGAAGGATGCCATCATCAAGGAGCTCGATAAATGTTTGAGCTTGTAGCAACATGCTAGGGGCATCTTTGAAGACTATAGTTTCAGAATTTGAAGCTATAATAGCCTCAAAATAGAGAAAAAAGGAGAAAAATCGACACATTGGTGTAGTTTTTTCTCCTTTTTCGCTTTTATTTCGTTTTTTTTTGTTAAATTTGCAGCGGATTTAATATAATAGCAGCGTAGTTAATATAATAAAAGAAAAGATAATATGAAGACTGACTTCAGACCTGCATACAAAAAAGATTTTGAAGCTTGCTGGAATGTCATAGACCAGGCAAGAAAACTCATGATTGCTTCTGGAAGACACCAGTGGACTAACGATTATCCGTCTGTTAAAGACATTCAAAACGACATAGACAATGGTAATGCTTTTGTCATCACGGTTGATGACCAAGTAGCTGTCTATGGTGCCGTCATGCTGAACGGAGAACCACAATATGACTTCCTTAAAGGAGAATGGCTAACGAATGGAGATTACTATGTAATTCATCGTTTCGCTACTTTGCCGATGTTCCAAAGAGAAGGATTGGCTCGAATCTTTATCGATAAGGTTAACAGCCTTTGCGAAGTAGAAAAAGTACCAAGTATCAAGGTTGATACCAATCATGACAACTTACCTATGATAAATCTTCTCTCTTCAATGGGATTCTGCATCTGCGGACAAGTAAACTACGGAACGAGAGGTATGAGATTTGCATTTGAAAAAACGACTATGGAAATTGAAAAATAATGAACGATAAAATATCACTTATGAGAAGCTTGGTTGAACGACTCAATCAAGCTTCTCTTGCTTATTATAATGGTGAAGGCGAACGGATGACCGACTACGAGTGGGACGCCATGTTCGACCAACTGAAAAAACTGGAAGAGGAAACTGGTGAAATACTACCCGACTCCCCTACCAATAAAGTTTCTGAAGACCAGATTGCCGGTCAGAAAGAAGAGCATGAATTTGCAGCACTATCCCTTGCAAAGACAAAAAAGGTGAGCGATCTCGTCAAGTGGGCTGAAGACCGCCCGATATGGATTTCCTGGAAGCTGGACGGTCTGACTTTGGTGGTAACTTACGATAACGGTAGTCTCAGCAAGGTGGTAACACGTGGTAATGGACATATCGGCACCAACATCACCCACCTGGCTCCAGCTATCAGTGGTATTCCAGCAACAATCAAGGAGAAGGGTCATCTTGTTGTACGTGGTGAGGCAGTCATCTCCTATGCCGATTTCGAACAGTTCATCATTGAGAGTGAAGGTGACTATGCCAATCCTAGAAACCTGGCATCAGGCTCCCTCTCACTGAAAGATGTAGAAGTGGTTAAGCAGCGCCATATACAATGGATTCCATTTACACTGGTATATACCGAACATGAAATCACATCGTGGGGAAAACGTATGCAGTTATTGGAAGACCTGGGACTACATCCTGTGGAACGACAGTTGATAGAGCATCCTACGGAAGACCACATCCTACAGGAAATTGATGTCTTTACCCAAAAGGTAACCAACAAGAAAAATCCATTTCCTGTCGATGGTCTGGTTATCTGCTACGATGATACCGTGTATGGTGCTACAGGTTCTGTTACGGGCCATCATGCAACCAGAGCTGGCTTTGCCTTTAAATGGCAAGACGTGCATGCAGATACAGAATTAGACCATATCGAATGGTCGTGTGCTGCGAATACCATCACGCCTGTTGCCATTTTCAAGCCAGTAGAGTTGGAAGGAACCACTGTGCAACGTGCATCTCTCTGCAATGTAAGCGAATGTGAGCGCTTGGGTATCGGTGGTAAGGGGACGAAATTGCAGGTGATTAAAGCAAATAAGATTATTCCTAAAGTGATTCATGTCACTGAAGCTATAGGAACTTTCGAAATACCTGAGTTCTGTCCGGTTTGCCATGCTGAAGCCAAAGTAAAGAAAAGCGAGAGCGGTACAAAAACCCTACATTGTACAAACCCACATTGTGCAGCAAAGCAACTGAAGAAATTTGCCAGATTCGTCAGCAAAGAAGGTCTCAATATCGAAGGGATTTCAGAGCAGACTATCTGGAAATTCGTAAACGAAGGATTAATAAGCGAATATGCTGATTTCTATAAACTCAGAGAACCAGAGAAAGTCTTTAAAATTTCTAACTTTGAAGGCTTTGGCAAGAAAAGCGTCAGCAATTTACTGAACAGTGTAGAAAAAAGCCGTCATACCGATGGTCGTCATCTTCTCTATGCGCTCAACATTCCCCTTTGCGGTGGCGATGTTGCCAAGAAATTGATAGAGCGCTACCCGTTAGAGGAATTGATAGATATAGCCCAAAACAGCACCAGCTTGTTTGGTGATGACTTTGCTGACATTGATGGCATTGGACCGGAAAAAAGTGCTAAGTTTATCAACTGGTTCCATGATGCAGACAATAGAGCTCATGTAGCGCACCTCCTTCCACATCTCGTCATCGAGAAGCAGGAACCTATAGAAAAAGGTACGAAGTGTGATGGTTTGACATTCGTAGTTACGGGAGATGTACATCATTATAAAAATCGCAATGAGCTGAAAGCATACATCGAGAGCCAAGGTGGAAAGGTGACTGGCAGTGTGAGCAAGAGCACCCATTATCTCATCAACAATGATGCAGAATCACAAAGTTCAAAGAATAAGAAAGCGCATGAATTGAATATTCCTATCATAACCGAAGAGCAATTCATTGCACAATTTGGAGAAGAATAAGAAAAGAGCATCTCGTGAAAACGGGTATTCCCTTATTGTTATCAAGACGCCCTGTAAGGACAAAAGCATGAAAATGAAAGCCTTTGCCTTTACAGGGCGTATTATTTCTTCGGATGGTGAATCATACAACTTTCACTCATCCCCCTTCAGCTGGTATAAACACAAATGTTATTTTACCTTCTTCTTCTTCAATTCCAACTTTGGAATCTTGACCTTCTGTCCACTCTTAATAGTAGAGGTACCATTAAAAGCCTCAATATAACATTCCATGCCAGGACCTAAATATCGCTTGCTGAGTGTAGCCAGTGTCTGATGCTCGCCAACAGTTACTACCTGGTCTACACCTACGATACGATAGGCACCAGTACGAACCCTTGGGTCACTGTCATATTTATCTGACACTACCTTTGCATGTTCAGCTGCCTTATCCTGCTTTTTATCTGTTGCAGACTTTTTTTTAAGTTCTGCAGACTTTTCATCAGCTTTCAAGTTCTTTACAGAGATTTCTTTATCTACAGCAGCCGATTTTAATGAATCGGCTCTTTCTGCAGCCTTAATGGCATCATTTGCCTTTGCCATACGCAAACTGTCCTGTCTTGCTTTTTCCTGAAGAAGTTGCTCTTGACTCTTCACATTAGCAGGCTTCGCTACGACATTCTTATCCGTCTTATATTGCGCCAATTGCAATTCAAGATGATCACGTTGAGCTGCCATCTGCCCGTAATTGAAGGCAAACCATCCCAAGCCTCCTATTAATAATAATAAGGTGAAGCTTGCAATAATCACCACATATTTTGGAATGATAAAATGACGACGACGTATCTCAACTTCATCATCTGCCTCAATTTCTGCATCAGTCTCAGCCTCAATTTTTGCATCGGCCCCAATTTCAGCATCAGTCTCAGCCTCAATTTCTGCATTAGAATTTTCCTCCCTGCTATCTGCCTGAATATCATCTGATACAGATGAAGAAATCTCCTCCGTTGGTACTTCCTGAGAAACAGTTGTCTGCGGTTCAATCGTCGAGTCTTCACCAACCACCACCACACTACTATCTTCAGATGGATTTTCTGGAACATCCAGAAAATCTATAACTCCACTAGTAGTAGGTTCTGAAGAGGAAACAGCTTCAGCCTGTGTAGTTTCTTCTGAAACAACGTCCGGTAAAGGAGTTTCCGTAGGTTCAATAACCTCTATTATAGGCTTAGGTTTCTCAAGAGATTCCTCTTGCTCCTCATCCTCTAAACTATCCTCATATTTCTTATCTATTGACTCGAAATCAACACCGTCGTTCACAATCACAGTCTCAAACTGAGCAAAAGGCTTATTGACAATTTCCTTGAGAATATTATCAGGAGTAAAGGAAATCTTATCACGTCCCTCTATAACGATACGCTCACCCGTATTCACATCTACACTCTCACGTTCCTTCACGGAAGTAACCTTGAAAGTACCGAGCCAGCGCATCTTGACTATCTTATCAGCAGCAAGCCCCTGATGACAGACATCAAACATTTTACGAATAAAAAGTTCTGCCTCAATCTGGCTCAGCCCACTCTTCTCGGCCAATTTATCAGCCAATCCATTCAGACTATTCTTACTCATACAGCATCCCCTCCATTTTTAAGTTTCTCCTTGACAGCAGCTACCGGACGAAATCCTAATACGAGCTTCGGTGGCACCAACTGGCGCTTTTTGGTAGTAGGATTAACCACCACACGCTCCATACGCTTCTTTACCTCAAACGTACCAAAATTGGGGATAGCGACAACCTCGCCATCCTCAAACTCAGTTATCATAGCATCGATAACCTTACGTACCAACTTCTGAGTATCATCTTGCGAATAACCAGTTTGCTGAGCCAACTCAGCGACAAATTCCTTATTATTCATAAGCCATTTATTATTTCACCACTTCACCATAGAGGTCAAACTCTTCGCTTGCAGTAATCTTAACATTATAGAAACAACCCACACGCAGGCGCTTCTCCGTAGCACGAATCAATACTTCTGGATCTACTTCCGGCGAACAGAATTCTGTACGACCTATATAATAATCACCTTCCTTACGGTCGATGATAACCTTTAAGACCTTGCCTACCTTTTCTGCCTCTATATCAGCACTGATGTCCTGCTGAAGAATCATCAGTTCATCAAGTCGGCGCTGCTTCACATCTGCAGGCACATCATCCTCATAATGAGTAGCACTATAGGTTCCCTCTTCTTCAGAATAAGCAAAGGCTCCCATACGCTCAAAACGCTGCTCACGTACAAAATCCATCAATTCGTCAAAGTCTTCCTTAGTCTCACCAGGGAAACCAACCATCAGTGTAGTACGGATATGAATTCCTGGCACACGCTCACGGATAGCCTTCAAGAGATCTATTGTCTCCTGCTTGGACACATGACGGTGCATACGGGAAAGCATGTGATCACTGATATGCTGCAACGCTATATCAAGATACTTGCAGACATTTGGTTTCTCGCGCATCACATCGAGCAGATCCATAGGGAACTGATTAGGATAAGCATAATGCAATCTAATCCATTTCACGCCTGGAATATCAGCCATTTCGCTGATAAGCTCTGTGATATGATGCTTGCCATCAAGGTCAACACCATAATAGGTTAATTCCTGAGCAATAATCTGAAATTCCTTAACTCCTTCTGCCACTAACTCCCTAACCTCATTCAAAATCTCCTCCTTAGGGCGAGAAACATGTTTTCCTGTAATGATTGGGATGGCACAATAGGCACAATGACGGTTACAACCCTCTGCTATCTTGACATAGGCATAATGACGAGGAGTGGTAAGATGACGGTGTCCATCGCAGGAAGGAACGTCAGCCTTACCTAATTCCTGAAGTAACTGCTTATAATTGAATTTGCCGTAAAACTTATCAACCTCAGGCATTTCTGCTTCCAGTTCCTTCTGATAACGCTGTGAAAGACAACCCATTACATAAAGTTTCTTCAGTTTTCCTTCTTCCTTAGCCTGGATAAACTCCAGAATGGTATCAATACTCTCTTGCTTGGCATCTTCTATAAAACCGCAGGTATTGATAACGGCTATTTCCCCCTGAGGACGCTTTGGGTCATGAGTACAATGATAACCGTTGGCCTCAAACTGCTTCATGAGCAATTCGCTGTCAACCAGGTTTTTCGAACAACCCAAAGTTATAATATCTATCTGATTTTTCTTCATCTATTTTTTCACTACTATTTCTTAAAAAGAGAGTCAACGAACTCACGCTTATTGAAAAGCTGGAGATCTTCCATACCCTCACCAAGTCCGATGTACTTAACAGGTACCTTCAACTGATCAGAGATACCGATAACAACACCACCCTTTGCTGTACCATCCAGCTTGGTGATGGCAAGCGAAGTGATATTGGTAACAGCCGAAAATTGCTTAGCCTGTTCAAAGGCATTCTGACCAGTACTGCCATCAAGAACCAGCATTACCTCATCAGGTGCATCAGGAAGCACCTTCTTCATCACTTCCTTAATCTTCTTCAACTCGTTCATCAGGTTCACCTTATTATGAAGACGACCGGCTGTATCAATCAGAACTACGTCAGCACCATTAGCCTTAGCACTCTGCAGAGCATCAAAAGCCACACTGGCAGGGTCACTGCCCATCTGCTGTTTTACAACAGGCACCCCGACACGTTCGCCCCAAATACAGATTTGCTCTACAGCAGCAGCGCGGAATGTATCGGCAGCACCGAGATAAACCTTCTTGCCAGCCTTCTTAAACTGGTAAGCTAATTTGCCAATGGTGGTAGTCTTACCTACACCATTCACACCAACCACGAGAATAACGTATGGTTTATGATCGCTAGGCAAATCCCAATCATCATTATCATCAGAATGATTCTCAGACAAGAGATTGGCGATTTCGTCACGCAAGATCTGATTGAGCTCTGAAGTAGAAACATATTTATCACGTGCTACACGCTCTTCGATGCGACGAATAATTTTCACGGTAGTCTCTACACCAACATCAGAAGTGATGAGAACTTCCTCCAAATCATCAAGCACATCGTCATCTACGGTCGACTTACCAGCCACCGCACGAGCTAATTTTCCGAAAACACTCTCTTTGGTTTTTTCCAAACCCTTATCGAGAGTTTCTTTTTTCTTATTACTGAAAAATCCGAATAATCCCATTATTTATTTTTTATAGCTATAATTTTCTGCAAAGATACGAAAAAAAATGTATACATCTGCCATTTGAGGCGAAACTTTTCAATTAATTTTTATTTATATTGAAACCTTTAGCCAGTCCACCCTCACTCGTTTCCTTATAAAGAGAAGGCAAATCATGTCCTGTCTGGCGCATCACCTCCACCACTCTATCAAATGAAACACTATGATGACCATCAGAGAAGGAAGCATAGAGATCTGCATCCAAAGCACGGGCTGCAGCAAAGGCATTACGCTCTATACAAGGAATCTGAACCAAACCGCAAACAGGATCGCAGGTCATTCCCAAGTGATGTTCCAAACCCATCTCGGCAGCATATTCTACCTGTGCAGGACTTCCGCCAAAAAGCTGACAGGCTGCAGCCGAAGCCATTGCACAAGCCACACCTACTTCTCCCTGACAACCAACATCAGCTCCACTGATAGAAGCATTCTGCTTCACGATATTACCCACCAATCCAGCCGTAGCAAGAGCACGAAGGATGCGCTGTTCACTCATGTCATGGGCCGTATGCATATGATAAAGTACCGCTGGCAACACTCCACAAGCGCCGCAAGTTGGAGCAGTAACAATGGTACCACCCGAAGCGTTCTCTTCACTTACTGCCAAAGCATACGAATAAACCAATCCTCTACTCTGCAAAGAGGCACGATAGCCCCTTGCCTTGATAAAATAAGTAGCAGCCTTGCGCTGAAGCTTGAGAGGACCAGGCAATACGCCTTCATGATCCAATCCATTACGGATGGACTGTTTCATTGTTTGCCAGACAGTACCGAGGAAATTCCAAATATCACTACCCTCACATTTTTCTACATATTCCCAGAATGCTCGGCCGTTATCATAACACCATTGCTGAATCTCGTGCATGGTATTCAAATCATATATATCTTTAGCCCCCAACTCATCATGGCCATCTGTGCCATCAGAAAGAGCACCACCACCAATACTGTAAACCGTCCACTCTTCAATAATATCACCATTCAGATCTTTACCCACAAACTTCATCCCGTTTGGATGGAAAGGCAGGAAGGTCTGTGGCTCCCAAATGATGTGAACTAACTTATGCGGCCTGAAGACCTCCTCAATAGCAACATCAGTCATGTGCCCCTTACCAGTAGCCGCAAGACTTCCATAGAGGGTAACTTCGTAAGTAGAGGCATTTGCACAACGTTCCATAAACAGCTTTGCTGCACGCTGAGGTCCCATGGTATGACTACTGGATGGTCCCTTACCAATTCTGTACAATTCCTTTAAAGATTTCATCGTAATAATGTTTTTTTCAGTTATTTATAGATTTTATTTTACTTGTGTAGCCTTGAGGATTACTACATCCTCTAAAGGTCGGTCGTTATTTTCTTTGTTAGTGGCTACATTCTGAATTTTGTCTACCACATCCAACCCTTCCAGCACCTCTCCAAAGACGGTATAGCCGTTATCGAGATGTGGCACACCTCCATGCTTCATATATCCTTGCTGAATCTGCTCAGAAGGAATGGCATAGTTCTTACCCTCGTTCTTCATTTTGTTGACGGTATACTCCATTTGACGTGGAGAGAAATTGCGACCCCAAGTGATATAAAAATCAGTAGAAGCCGAAGCCTTGGTTGGGTTTTCATCATCTCCTTCACGGGCAGCACAAAGCTGACCACGTTTGTGATAATATTTAGGATAAATGATTTCAGCAGGCACGGTATAATCAACATCAAACTTTTCAACCTTTCCTGGAGTCACCTTTCGGGTCGAATAGTCACCACCCTGTATCATAAAGTTCTTGATAACTCGCTGGAAGATGCAGCCATTGTAAAATCCGGAATTCACAAGTTTCAGAAAGTTATCTCTATGCTTCGGTGTATCATTATATAACGCCACAAGAATATTGCCCATATTGGTTTCGATCATCACCTGATGACAGGTTGGATCATGAGGAGTTTCCCAAGGCAAGAGTTGCATGGTACTATCCAGAGCTGCCTTGTCCATCAAATTTCCTTTTGAACCCATATTTGCATTTTGAGCATGAACGGCTGTTGCAGTCATCATGAACAAAATAGTGAATAAAGAGAATACTTTTTTCATTTTTTCTTCAATTTTTACCCTTATTTATGTTATCGAGTGCAAAGATAACGATTTTATTCTAAAAAGATGAGTGTTTCTCAAACTTTCTTTATAACTTTGCGTCTGAAATACAACTTTACGTCTTATTTCTTGCTTTTCAGTAGAATTACATGACGGTCATGGCATTCTGAATCTGGGATTTCAGGAATCTGAGTAAAGAATTTATAAAAAACAATATACAATGAATAAGAAAAGACTATATATCCTTTTCATGTCGGCCTGTCTGATGATGACCCATGCATACGCCCAACAAATCAGTTTTGGGCCTTTGCATAGCCTTGACAGCCCCCGTGAAGATTGGATCTTGCCAGGCGATACCATTCTACAGGATGGCAAAAAGATGATTTATAGCGGAAAGCCTATGCAGAACTCCTATGTTCCGTTACGACATATCAATGAATCCGCATCTAATGGACTTGCTCCAACGGCAGTATACAGTTCTGCACAAGATAGCCTTCAGACAAGTCTTTGCCTTTCCAATCCTACCCCAACCGATTACGGATATGGATGGGGAGATTACGGTTGGGGACTTCATAAAGGACTCAATATGTCGGTTGATCTTTCTGCCTTTGCCACCTTCGGCAAACATGCGCCTCATCGTGGCGGGTTTACCCAGACGATAGATGCCACCTATCTTACACCACTCAGTAAGGACGAAAAGTTATGGATGGCATTGGGCGTTTATCTTACAAATACCAATTATGGTGGCGACAGTTATCATGACGGTGGTCTCTATGGCATTCTAGGATATAAAATCAACAAGAATTGGGAGGCTTACGTATATGGTCAACTGAGCGTTGCCAATAATTACAACTCAATCTATGGCAGATATGCCGGTTACGGTCCATACGGATATGGTGCCTACGGTTACGGTCCTTATGGCTTTGGAATGAATCCTGGTTATTGGAGCCACGGCATTATGCCTGGAGGTTATGGCATGGGAGTACCGGGAGCCAACGTGTTAGGCGGTGGCATCAGATACACCAATGACAAGAAAACATTCTCCATCGGTCTGAATGTAGAAGGTATCTGGTATGACAATAAAACTCCTTCTTATTTCAAAAAATACGATTATCCTACGCCAAATAATACAGCAAAATAAAAAAAGCGCCCCGAAAAAGCAAGAGCATTTTACATCAATGCTTCTGCCTTTTCAGGGCACTTTACAATATAATAATAATCACCTTTCTTCTAAGGATTATTCTGCAAGAATCTGAACGATGCGTTCTGCAGATCTTCCATCCCATCTGTCAGGAATACCTGCCTTTTTCCATTCACCATTCAATATTTTTTCCATCGCATTCTGCAATTTTTCAGGGTCCTCTGCCACCAGTTCATTGGTACCTACAGTCACAGTCTCCATGTGCTCGGTATAACTGTTGAGCGTAATGCAAGGCACACCATTGAAGGTTGCCTCTTCAGCCACATTACCGGAATCTGTAATGACGCCCATCGCATGAGCGGTAAGATATGAGAATTCAAGATAACCCTGTGGTTGTACCACCATAATGCCCGACTGATGATCGGCAACATCCTGATAAGCCTTGAATGCCAGAACGAAACCCAATGCCTTGCCACGCAATGGAGCTACGACCTTGATGCCAGCCTTTCGAGCCACAGAATCAACAACTGTGATAAGACTCTTCATCTCATCAATGTTATTGACTATCGCCTTACGATTTAGGGTCAGCACCATATACTTGCCTTCTTCCAGATGCATCTCATCCATCACCGCAGGACGCTGCATACGCTGCTGCAGGAATCGGATATTGTCGATAAGCACATTACCTACCATATACACCTTGGAAAGCTCAGCTCCCTCTTTATTGGCAATACTGTTATTGGAAATACCAGCGGTAAAGAGAATGTCAGAAAGCCCATCAATCACAAGACGATTGATTTCCTTTGGCATCGTAATATCAAAACTGCGGGTTCCTGCAGCAATATGAGCCAACTGCACGCCCTGCTTCTTAGTTACGATAGCAACAGCCATGGTAGAAGCCAGGTCATCAACAACGATAACTACATCCGTAGGATGATCCTGAAGATAACGCTCGAATTGAGCCATTACCATACCCGTCAGTTCATTCATATTCTCGCAATCCACCTCAAGGAAAACGTCAGGACTCTGAATATCCAAGTCTGCAAAGAGAGACGCTTCCAGTGTTGGATCATCCTTTCTTCCTGTATAAACCAATTGATATTCTACATCAACGCCCGACTTCTGGGCATTACGAATGGCTCTGATGACTGGTGCCACCTTAATAAAATTAGGTCTGGCACCAGCTACAATACATATATTCTTACTCATTTTTTATAATAAAGTACCGTTTATTAAAAATCAACCTTTAAACAAATCTTTGATACCACCAATAGATCCCATCAGATTAGTAGCCTCATAAGGCAGGTAAACCACCTTATTATCCTTACCCTGAGCCACTTCCTGCATCATGGCAATATACTTCTGGGCAAGAAGATAGTTGGCAGGATTTGTACTCTGCCCCACAGCTTCTGTAATCTTCTGAATGGCAATAGCCTCTGCCTCTGCCTTACGGATACGGGCTGTTGCCTCACCTTCAGCTCTGAGGATAGCCTGCTGTTTGGCAGCCTCTGCCTTGTTGACGATGGCAGCCTTCTCACCCTCAGAAAGCAGACGCTGCTTCTCTTTCTCACCTTCAGAGGTAAGGATGGTAGCACGTTTGTTACGTTCTGCCTGCATCTGCTTCTCCATTGCCTGCAACACACTTTCCGGTGGAGTAATATCCTGCAACTCTACACGGTTCACCTTGATACCCCACTTATTGGTAGCATCATCCAGTACCGCACGAAGTTTGGTATTGATGGTATCACGAGAGGTCAGGGTCTGGTCCAATTCCATCTCACCTATGATATTACGAAGAGTAGTCTGAGTCAACTTCTCGATAGCATTTGGCAAATTGTTGATTTCATATACACTCTTGAATGGGTCTACAATCTGGAAATACAGCAAGGCATTAATCTGCATCTGGATATTATCCTTAGTAATCACATTCTGTCGGTCGAAATCATATACCTGTTCACGGAGATCAATGCTGTTGGTATAAGTATATCTTCCATTTCTCATAGCCACGATTTCCTTGGCATGATCGATAAAAGGAATGATGATATTGATACCTGGCTTCAAGGTGGCGTAATAACGTCCCAGACGCTCAATGATTTTCGTTTCACTCTGAGGAATGATAACGATGGTTTTCTTAACCACGACAAGTGCGAGCAATACGAGAGCCGCAAGTACATAAATTCCTATGCTCATGATGTTTATGATATTAAGTGAATAATTATTATTTCTACCTTTAGAATTAATTCTTCCCAGGAAACAAGTATTAAACTTTTTCTACTTTCAGGATGATAGACTCATGTCCCAGCACCCTTACTCGCTGACCCACCTGCAAGTCTTCAGTACTATCAGGAGCCTGTGCCTTCCAGTCATCGCCATCAAGTTTCACGCGTCCGAAACCGCCAGCCACGATGGTCTCACTCACTTCTCCAATCTGTCCAGCCAAAGCATCATAATTGCTCTTTCTGTTATCTGCCCCATGTCTTATTGCCTTCACAAGATGTGGTCTAATCAAGAGTATGCTCAATACCGAGCAAACGGCCCATACCACTACTTGAACCCAGAAGGGAGCATCCATCACGGCCACAGGAATACTGATTAAAGCTCCGATGGCAAAGCACGTAACATAGAAGTCACCCGAAGACAACTCCAGGATAAGGCAGATGAACATGATAACTGTCCAGAACAGCCAAAGATTTTGTAAGATATAATCCATCATAGTTGTTAATATTTAGTGAATACTACTTTCTTCTTTTAGTTGTTTTATGAGTAGGCACCTTCCAGGTTTTCACGGTCTTGGAGGTAGAAGTAGCCGGCTTGTAATACTTCAAAGCCTCTGGCATTTCCTTCTGAAGAGCAGCAATACGCTTGGCGTCCGAAGGGTGATCACTGAAGATATCACTCTGGTTGGCGCTCTTACCTTGCGACATGCGCTGCCAGAATGGAATTGCCTGCTGAGGGTCGTAACCTGCCATGGCAGCAAAGATAAGTCCCATGTAATCAGCCTCAGTCTCGTTGTCACGGGAATATTTCAAGTTGCGGAAAGAGAAATACTGTCCGGCTACGGCACTAGCCACATCGCCAACGCCATTACCTACAGCCTGATTCAACACACTACCCACAATGGCAGTACCTACCTGCTGGTTCTGCTGCTTACTCAACTGCTCGGCACTATGCTTAGCCACGGCATGCGCAATTTCATGACCTAACACAATAGCCAGACAAGTCTCATTCTGAGTATAAGGTAACAAACCTTCGAAAACAACGATCTTGCCACCAGGCATACAAAATGCATTGACGTTTTTATCTTGTACGAGATTAAACTCCCATGCATAATTCTTCACATCATTGGCAAAGCCATTATTCTTCAGGTAAGTTTCTACAGCATTAGCCAACTTTTTACCTACACGCTGCACCATGGCAGTATTGGCAGCGTTTGTCGACTTTTTAGCCGAAGCCATATATTTGGTGTATTCCTGATTAGACAAGCTCAAGACCTGCTCATCGGATACAGAGATGCGATGAGTTCTACCAGTAAGAGGCACCTGCTGAGTGGTACCACAAGATGACAGCGCAAGAATTGTAACTGCTGTCAAAGCCATCATTTTAATACTTTTCATTTTTACCTATAACTTTTTAAAATATTTACACTGCAAATTTAATATATCTTGCTGAAACCACCAAATAATTCAACAAAAAACTAAACAAAAATTCTCATTTATTTCAATAAGGTATGACCTTTTATCCTTCTACCGTTAATATTACCTAAAAATCAACCACCTTTCTTGCTTCTTTCCAAGAATATCATTACTTTTGCGAACGATTATCACGGGGTGCTGAAAATTCGGCTGAGATTATACCCATTGAACCTGACACAGATAATGCTGTCGCAGGGATTCGATATAAGCTTATCATGATAGAGCCCCTATTCCGTGCAACTTCTGCTAGGATTAGGGGCTTTATTCATACCGGACTTTTTCAAGAACAGTTCTCCGTGTTGATTACATATTATTATAGGAGTAAACAACGATGATTATCATTGATGGCGAAAGATAAACATCTTTCTTTTCCCATGATGAATATCATCATAAAAACGAACTGTTATGAAAGTAACTATCAACAACAAAGAGACAGAAACTCAGGCAAAGAACGTAAAGGAACTTGCTCAGGAACTCGATCTTCCTGCTACAGGTTGCGCCGTAGCCATCAGTAATGAAATGGTACCACGTGATGAATGGGAAAACCATCTCATCCAGGAGGGCGCAGACATCGTGATTGT
>ERZ1026888.637-NODE-637-length-18240-cov-8.221996_pt1 | contig 18240 bp, 21 predicted proteins | sample MGYA00380174_ERZ1026888 | MGnify/ENA primary metagenome ERZ1026888 (study PRJEB33269, sample SAMEA4719810) | human gut metagenome | biome: human-associated habitat; feature: organic feature; material: feces | place: Cameroon | collected 2013-10 ...
AAAATTCTGATGGTGAAAGAAACACCGAGAACAAACTGAAAGGAAGATTGATTATGAAAAGACAGTTTTTGGAAGAAATGGGACTTACCAAGGAGCAAGTTGATAAGATACTTGACGAAAACAGTCAAGACATCGGCAAGGCAAAAGGCGAAGTCACAAAACTGCAAGCAGACCTCGACACAGCAAAAAAAGAAGTTGAAAACTTGACTTCACAGCTTGGTGACCGAGATAATCAGCTTAAAGACCTTAAAAATTCAACGGATGATGTTGAGGGGCTTAAAACAAAGATTGCACAGCTTGAAGATGAAAACAAGAATGCGGCAGAGGCTCATAAAACCGAGATTAAGCAGTTGAAAGTCAACTCGGCAGTAGAGGCGGCTCTTGTTTCGGCTAAAGCAAAGAATGCTAAGGCTGTTATGCCGTTTCTTAATCTTGATGATGCAGAGTTATCGGATGACGGCACGGTTAAGGGTCTTAAAGAGCAAATCTCAAAGCTTATTAAGAGCGATGATACAAAATTCTTGTTTGCAGATTCAAAAACACAAATCAAAGGTGCTCAAATCGGCGAATCAGGCGACGATGACGGTGAGCATAAGGTAGACACCTCCAAAATGACATACACGGAAATGTGCGCCTACCTTGAACAACATCCTGATGCAGAAATTTAATTGTGAAAGGAATTATTAAAAATGGCAAAATTTGATTCAAAATCATTTAATCCACAGGCATTTGGTAAGTATGTAGACCGAGTGCCAAACCCAAAGAAAAAGGAGCTTGCTAAGTCAGGCGCTATCGGCTCAAACGAACAGGCAAGAGAGGCTTTGTCAAGTCAGACAGGCTCGCTTTATTGCAGAGTGCCATATTATGGTACTATTTCAGGTAAAACCTCGCAGAACAACACAGGTGCTAATGATATCGTATCAAGCAATACCACTACATTCGAGCAGGGCTTCATCGTTGCTTCAAGAATGGACGGTTGGACAGAAAGAAGCTTCAGTAAGAACATTACAGCCGGTGTTGACTTTATGAACAATGTCGCTGAACAGATTGCTGATTATAAGCTTGATGTTAAGCAGGACATCATTCTTGCAATTTTGAAAGGCATTTACAGTATGAGTACATCAGGCTCAACAGTTGCAGCGAAGGCTGCTAAAACCTTTATCGACAAACATACATATGATATTACTGCTAATGAGGGTGAGAATGCCTATGTCGGCGCTAAAACTCTTAATTCGGCAATGCAGAAAGCCTGCGGTGATAATAAGGACATTTTCAAGCTTGTTATTATGGACAGTACCATTGCTACAAACCTTGAAAACTTGCAGCTTCTTAAATATTTTACTTATACAGATAAGGACGGTCTTACAAGAGAGCTTGCCCTCGGCAGTTGGAACGGCAGAGCAGTACTCGTTGATGACGGTATGCCTACCGAGGATATTCCTGCCGTTAAGGCTGATGAAAGCAAAGGTATTGAGGCTGCTGATGCTTATACTAAGCATACCTCTTATGTTCTTGGTTTAGGCTCAATTATTTGTGATGATATCGGCGATTCAGTTCCTTATGAAATGAGCCGTGACCCTAAGACAAACGGCGGTCAGGATACACTTTATACCCGTGACCGTTATATTTGCGGTGTTGACGGTATTTCGTTTGAAAAGCCTGCATCTCTTACTGCTTCGGCATCCAATGATGACCTTTCTAACGGTGCAAATTGGTGTATCATTAATGACGGTACTGAGGCTATCGCTGATAAGGCAATCGCTATTACAAGAATTATCTCAAAGGGATAAGAGGAGGGTTGTTAAATGACAACCGAGGTATCCGATACAATTCGTTCATTTATTAAGTCTATATCAGCCGTTCTTAACGATTCAGCCTTTGACGATGAGTTAGTATTGCTTATCTTAAAAAGGCTTGAAACGTTGGGACATAAGCTTACTGTAAACGATAATAATGTGTGGCTTATTGCTTTTTCAATTAATGAGGTAGTAAGCCACATTAAAAATTTCTGTAATATCTCAGCAATTCCTAAAGAACTCAATCATATTGTCATTGAAAGAGTGGCAGGTAACGTTTTGTATAACCAAAAGTCAACAGGACAGTCGGACGATTTACCTATTGATTTGGAAACAGCGGTAAAATCCGTTCAAACAGGCGATACAAACGTTACCTTTGCCATAGGTGAGGGTTCTATGACTGATGAACAGCGCTTTGATGCGATTGTTTCTTCTTTACTTAATACAGGTGAGGGTGAATTGATATGCTTTCGCAAAATCAAATGGTAAGAAAAGCTATTGAAAGTACATATATTGGCAAATGCACGGTGATTGAGCATAAAAATACTGTTAATGCTAATCATACAACTTCATTTAATGATGAAATTGTATATAAAGATGTGCCTTGTCGATTGTCTTTTAAAACAGCAAACCCTACGGCTCAAAGCGATTCGGTAAATGCTGTTGCGCAGATAATTAAGCTGTTTTTGCCGCCTGATTATTCTATTTCTCCCGGCTCAAAGATTGCTGTTACTCAAAACGGTGTTACTACTGAATACAAAAATGCAGGACAACCGTTTATTTACGATTCTCACCAAGAAATTGAACTTGAATTATTTAAGGAGTGGGCATAATGAGCTGTGATACAAAAGGCTTTGAAGAACTTATGAGAAATCTTGAAAACGAGCAAAATCGTATTGATGATTTTTGTAAAGATTGTTCAATAAGGATTGTATCGGAAATATTCAAAAAGGCGGCTGAACAAACTCCTGTTAAAACAGGTACTTTGAGAAGAGGCTTTACTATTACCGATAATCTCGAAATGTCAAAAATCGGTGATACATTTAAGACAAGCGTTACTAATAATACTTCGTATGCCGATTATGTTGAGTTTGGGCATCGTATTAAGAATAGCGATAAATATACTAAAGACTATAAAATGTTGAGTAAAGCAGAGGAAGAGGTAAGAAATGTTATACCGACTTACCTTGAAAGAAAAATGAAAAAAGAGTTTGGAGATATGTTTACTAATGGCTGATTTATTGATTGACGGCGTATGTAATGCTTTATATAACGAGTTTGGTAATGATTACGAATACTATATTGACGAAATTAAGCAGGGTTTAGATAAATCCTGCTTTTTCGTTAGTTATGTTCGTAATGCTCAAAACAGATTTATAAATAATCGCTTGCACTCTCAAAATCGTATTTCAATTCAGTTTATACCTACTGATGATGTGAGTGCAGAAAAGCGTAGTGAGATAGCCGAAAGGCTGTATATCTGCTTAGATTGCATTGATTACGGAGAGGATAAGCTTTTCGGTAAAGAAATGCAATGTGAACCACTTAGTGACAATATGCTCAATTTTCAGGTAAGCTATAACTTCTTTAAAAAGGTAGTCGGTGATGTCACAGACAAAATGAACGAATTAAAATTAAATCAAGGGTGATTAAATGAAAAAAACAGAAACAAAATACACAAAAGAGCAGTTGATAAACTCGGAGGCTTTTTCAAGTAATCGAGATTTGTTGACTGCTCTTCTTATTGACGGCGAAACATATACCGTTAAAGAAACTCACGAATTAATCAAAAAGTATTTGAAAGGAAAGGTGAAATAATATGGCTTTTGGCGGCGGTGCTTTTACAGCACAAAACAAGACTTTGCCAGGTGCATATATTAACTTTGTATCAGCGGCTAATGCATCATCTGCTTTATCAGACAGAGGAGTTGCAACAATTGCATTGCCTCTTAATTGGGGTGCGGATGGTAAGGTGTTTACGGTGACGGCTTCGGATTTTAAAAAGAACAGCAATACGATTTTCGGCTATTCTTTTGATGCCGACGAGCTTAAGCCTGTGCGTGAAATCTTTAAGAACGCTACAACACTTCATTGCTTCCGCTTAAATGGCGGCGGTAAGCAAGCCGAATGTACGTTTGCGAAAGCAAAATACACAGGTACAAGAGGTAATGATATTGCTATTGTAATTGAAAAGAATGTTGATGAACAAAGCAAGTTTGATGTTAAAACAGTTTTTGATAATAAGACTGTTGATACCCAAACCGTAGCTAAGGCAAGCGAGCTTGTTGATAATGACTTTGTTACATTCATTTCATCGGCTAATCTTATCGTGACAGCTAAAACTGCTCTTACAGGCGGTACTAACGGTACAGCAGACGGCGAAGCACACCAAAAATACCTTGATAAGATTGAAAGGTATTCGTTTAATGCTATGGGTGTTGTAACAGAAGATGACAGCACAAAAGAACTCTACATAAGCTTCTGTAAACGACTTCGTGATGAGGTAGGCAAGAAATTTCAGCTTGTTGTTTATAACAAGAAAGCTGATTATGAGGGTGTTGTTAATCTTAAAAATGATGCTACAGACGGCGCTACAAAGGCAGACCTTGTATATTGGGTGACAGGTCTTATTGCAGGTGTTGCGGTCAATAAATCTTGCACTAATACTAAATATGACGGCGAATATACTGTTAATGTAGATTATACGCAGGCACAGCTTGAACAGGCTATCAAAGACGGCGAATTCACGCTTCAACAGAGCGATGATAATATCTGTGTATTATCCGATATCAACTCTCTTGTTACCGTTACGGCTGCAAAGGGTGATGATTTTAAATCTAATCAGACTATCCGAGTTCTCGACCAAATCGCAAATGATATTGCTGTTATGTTCAACACAAGATATCTTGGCATTATTCCTAATGACCGAGGTGGCAGAAATTCGCTTTGGAAAGATATCGTTAAGCATCACAAGGAATTAGAGCAAATCAGGGCGATTGAGGACTTTGACAGTGATACCGTTATTGTTGAACAGGGCGACACAAAGAAATCTGTTGTAGTGACAGAAGCGGTTACACCTGTAAATGCTATGGAACAGCTCTATATGACTGTTACGGTACAGTAAAAGGGAGGTATAAGATACAATGACTAAAAGTATTATGAATGCAAAAGATACCGTATCTGCGAAGCTTGCAGAATGTTATGTAACAATCGATGGCAACAGATACAATTTTATGCAGGCAATTAAGCTTGAGGCTAAGGTTGAAAAGACCAAAACCGAAGTTCCTATTTTGGGTAAAACAGGTAAGGGTAATAAGTCTACAGGTTGGAAAGGCTCAGGCTCTGCAACATTCCATTATAACACTTCAATCTTTCGTGAACTTCTCGAAAGATATAAGAGAACAGGCGAAGATATTTATTTTGATATTGAGGTTACCAACGAGGACCCAACTTCAAGCGTAGGCTTACAGACCGTAAACCTTATTAACTGTAATATTGACGGCGGCATTCTTGCAAAATTCGATGCCGACGGCGAATATCTTGACGAGGATATGGACTTCACTTTTGAGGACTTTGAAATTCCTAACAAATTCAACAAGCTTGCAGGAATGTAAGCAAAATAATTATAGGGGCTGATTATTCAGTCCCTTACTTTTTAGTATGAAAGGATAAATAACTATGTCAAAATTCAGTAGATTTCTTAAAGAGAACAAAGCAGTAAGGGAAAATGTTAAGTATGTCCCTACGAAGTCATTTACCGATGAAAACGGCAATCCGATTGAATGGACTATTAAACCGCTTACCACTAAAGAAGCTGAGGCTATGAGAGATAAGTATACAAAGGATGTACCTATTTTGGGCAAGCCTAATCAGTTTAAGCAACAGCTTGATGTTGCTAAATATAATGCTTCTCTTATTGCAAAATCGGTTGTTGAGCCGAATCTTAATGATGCTGAGTTACAGGACAGCTACGGCGTAAAGACACCTGAGGCTCTTATTGTTGAAATGATTGATAACCCCGGCGAATATTCACAGTTCCTTGTTTTTGTGACAGAACTTAACGGCTTTACTGACATTAACGATGATGTCGAAAAGGCAAAAAACTAATTCAAGAGGACGGAGATGCGGCTTATGCGCACTACGCCCTCCAAAAATTACGGATTTTGCCCTCAACTTTTGCGAATTTACCGCAAAAAGAAAGAGCCTTTATTATCGCATCTATTGATTTAAGAGTAGAGGCAGAGGACAAGGCTCGAAAAGATTTAAAATGAAAGGACTGATAAAATGGCAACTATAGCAACTACACTAACTATTGCCGACAGAATGACAGCGCCACTGCGTAATATCACTTCTGCTTTGCAATATACAGTCGATGCCTTGCATTCAGTCAATACGGCTACAGTTAAGGGCTTTGATACTACTGCTGTTAATAAGGCACAGAGAGCGATAAATATGTGCAATAATGAAATTAATAAGATTAATTCTACCGTGACTACAGCAGGAAATTCAGTTCAGCGTTCAACAGCTAAAATGAGTAATGGGTTTAATACTGCTAAATTATCGGTGTCAAAACTTCTTTCCGTTATTGGTGGACTAAGTGTTGTTCAAAAAATTAGCAATGTTGTAACAGGTCAATTAGACAGCGCATTTAAGCGTATGGATACTATGACTAATTATAACAGGACAATGACTGCAATTACAGGTAGTGCTCAAATGGCAAAAGCATCATTAAACGGAATAAAAGATTCTGTAACAGGAACTGCATACGGTCTTGATACTGCTGCGAGTGCTGTTCAAAACTTCGTTACAAGGGGTATGAATATCGGCAATGCTACAAGCGAGGTTACTAAGTGGCTTGATGCTGTTTCATTTTACGGACCCGGAACTAACGAGGCTTTAGGTACTGTGACAGATGCGCTTGGTAAGATGATGTCAAAAGGCACTGTTGAAATGGAACAGCTAAATCGTTTGACTGATGTAGGTATTAACGCTGTCGGTATTTATGCTCAGGCTACAGGTCAAAGTGCGAGTGATGTTCAAAATGCTTTGAGTAAAGGTACTATCAGTTCGCAAAACTTTATTACGACCGTTTCTACGGCATTTGAAGAGGGTACTAACGGCGTACTAAAGATAGCAGGCTCGGCAAAAGGTGCAGCAACAACTTGGAGTGCTACATTTGATAATGCGAAAGCGGCGATTACAAGAGGACTTCAAAATTTTATAACCGAAGTAGATACGGCTGTGGAAAGCGTATTTGGTAAGGACCTTAAAACTATTGTTGCTGATTTTGGTAAAACTACAGAAACGACACTTGGTAATTTGGGAACTTTAGCAGGTAATATTGTTACCATGGTCGGTCCTGCTTTTCAATCTTTCGATAGTTTCACAGAAAAAATCAGCGGAAGTATGGGAACAATTATTCCTTTATTTGCGGCAGGACTAACCATATTCGGATTATATAAAGGTGCAATTGCCACAATAAATGGTTTGACTGCAATTCATTCGGCGGTAACAACTATCCAAGCATCTGTTCAAGCATGGCATAATAAAGAAGCTCAGGAAAATATAAAGAAAATGATTAAATGTGCAGGCGCAACAACTGTTGATACAGCAGCAAAAACTACTAATGCGGCGGCAACGGAAGCAGCTGCCGGGGCACAGTTTAGTCTAAATACCGCTATGCTTGCCTGTCCTGCCCTTATTGTGGCAGGGGCTTTGTTAGCAGTAATTGCGGTGATTACAGCTTGTGTTGCAGGTTTTAACCACTTTAAAACCGACACTACAACAGGCTTGCAGAATTTAGCAGGCTCGGTCTTTGTCGTCGGTGCAGGTATTTACAATTTCATTATAGGAATTATAAATGGAATCATTCAAATATTATATACGCTTTTTGTTAAGCCTGTAGAGGATGTTATGAATTGGGTTTATAACATTTTTACAGGTGGTTTTAACAATATAACGGATGCTTTTACTAATCTGTTGGCAAAAATGCTTGGCGGTTTAGTAAGCTTTGCGCAGGCATTTACGAGGATTTGGGATGATATTACAGGTCAAAATGTTACTGCTAAGCTTGATTCTGCAAAATCATACTTAGATAAAGTAGGTACAAACGAATACTATACTAAGAAATTTGATTTTGCGCCTAAGGGTATCAATCGCAAAACTTATAAAAATGCTTACGGTAAAGGCGTGGCATTTGCTGATAAAATGACTTCTAAACTTGTTGTTAATACACAAAATAACGATTTGACCGATATGCTCAACAAAATATCAAATTCAGCTGCTTCCACCGCTAACAGCGCATCAAGTATAAGCGATTCAGTAGCTGCTACAAGCGAAAATATTGAATATTTAAAGGATATGGCAGAGGAACAGATTATAAATCGCTATACTAACTCTGTTAATGTTGAAATGATTAATCATAACAATATTAACAACGACCTTGATATTGATGATGTAACCGAACATTTGAGGAGCACGATAGAGCAAGGTCTTAACTCTAATGCAGGGGGTAATCATTAATGTATTTAATGCAAATTGATGAATTTGTTTTTCCGATTACGCCAAGCAAAATAACTCAAACAATGAAAAGCAATAATGAAACTGTCACCCTTATTAATGAGGGCGAGGTTTCTTACTGCAAATCGCCGAGCTTAAGAGAGTTTAGTATAAGTGACCTTATATTGCCACGATACAATTATCCTTTTGCGGCTGTGGGTAAATCAGGCACACCCGAGGCTTATGTTGAACAGCTTAGGGCTTACCAAACGGCTAAAAAGGTTGTCACTTTTACAATCACAAGAAAATCGCCTAACGGTGTTACTGACAGTAATTACGAAAGCAAAAGCTATAAGGTTACGGTCGAAAATATCGAGGTAACCGAGGATGCTAAGGACCTTGGTACTGATGTATCAATAAATTTAACGCTTAAAGAGTATAAAACTTGGGGCGCTAAAAGATTAACGGCAAAGCCACCTAAAACTGTTAAAACAAAAAAGAACGATACACTATCAAGTATTGCAAAAAAGTATTTCGGCGATACGGCAAAATGGAAAACGATTTACAGCCTTAATAAAAAGACTGTTAAAAATTCCAAAAAGAAGCTATTGAAAAAGCTGAAAACTGACAAGGATAGGAAAAAAGCAAAATTGCTTCCCGGTCAAACGCTTAAACTCAAAAAGACAACCAAGAAGTAAAGGAGATAATCTATTATGGCGAATACAGGATTATTCGGACAGACAGTGAATTTTGATACCTTTGTTTCTACATATCTTGGCAAAGCAACTGATTATGACAGGGCTTACGGCGTTCAATGTGTCGATTTGATTTTGCTGTATATCGAAAAATGTATCACAGGTAAAAGTGCAGGCTTTAAAGGAAATGCTAAAGAGTGGTGGCTTAACCGTAAGTCATCAACTTGGTTGAAAAATAATTTTGATTTTATTACACCGACTTATAAAAAGAATAATGAGGTGCAAAAGGGTGATATAGGAGTTAAAACGTCAGGCGGTGGCGGAAACGGTCATATTTTTATTGTTGCAGGTGGAAATTCAAACGGTCGTTTCACTTATTACGACCAAAACGGAACAGGCAAGCACGATAGAATGTCTATTCGTATGGGTATTCCGTACAACAAGAATACAATTAACGGTATTCTTCGCCCGAAAAATCAAAGCAAATTAAGCAATTCGACACCTAATATAAAGTCCGATAAGAATAGTAGTTCTACGAGCAATGGAAGCATAACAGGCGGCGGTACTGCTGCAAGCGGCGGTGCAAAAAATAATCAAGGCTCAACTGCGAAAGATACCTCGGCAGAAGAAATTAAGTATTTGAAAAAAATACTGAAAAACAAAACCAAAGTGTCAACAGCAGTTAAGAACGTTACTATTACTGACACTAATAAGCAAAACCGTACTTATGTTCAAACCGTTTGGCGGCATTTTACCACTACCCAAGGCTCATATATTGATAGGTATGTTCCTGTTAAAGAGGGCGCTAAAATCACTTGGGAAAGAAAAGGCACACCGGGGCAATTCAATTTTGAGGTTGTTTATGACGATGAACACAAATATAACATTCAAGAGGGCGACTGTATTATTGTTTCACTTTGCAAAAGTGACGGAACTGACCCAAAAACAATGTTTGTAGGTTATGTGTTTACAAAGAAAATATCAAAAGACCGCATTTACAGCTATGTGGCTTATGACCAACTGCGTTACTTGAAAAATAAGGACTTCCTTATATACAAAAAGAAAACGGCATCGCAGGTTATTAAAACGGTGGCTAAGCGAATGAATTTGAAATGTGGCGCAATAGCAGACACTAAATATAAAATGTCTGCTATTGAAGAGGGTTCGGAGTGCTTTGATATTATTCAGGATGCGCTCGACAACACTATGCTTGAAAAAAGTCAAATATATGTGCTCTTCGATAATTGCGGTAAGCTGACATTGAAAAACATAAGCAATATGAAAAGGAATAGTTGCGTGGTTGATGTTGAAACAGCGCAGGATTATTCACTTGAAACTTCAATTGACAGTAATACATACAATCGAGTGAAAATTGTTTATGAAAAAACAAATAAAGATGATAAGAAAACAACCTATCATACTATTGTTTGTCAATCATCAAAAAGCATCAATCAATGGGGCGTATTACAGCTTTACGAAAAGGTGGATAATATCAAGGTTGCAAAATTAAAGGCACAGGCATATATGAAAATGTATAACGCTAAAACAAAAAGCCTTACCGTTAAAGATGTAATCGGTGATAGAAACGTAAGGGCAGGCTCAATGTTGCCTGTTATTATGAATTTGCCTAACTGTAAGATAAGCAGTTATTTGCTTGTCGAAAAGGTAACGCATAAATTTGAAAACGGAAAGCATACAATGGACCTTATACTTTCAGGAGGTGGCTTTAATGGCAAGTAACTCTAATATTGTTCAATTAATGAAAAGGGCGGCGATAGAGGCTGTGGATGCTTCTAAGCCCTGCATTATTAAGCTTGGCAGGGTAAAAAATGTCAGCCCTTTAAAAATTTCGCTTGGTCAGAAAATAACAGTTGATGAGAACTTTTTATATGTGACAAAAACAGCACGAGATAATATTAAAAAAGCTGAAACAAGAGTAGTCTTGATCCGTCAGCAGGGCGGCGGCAAATATCTTGTTTTGGATGTTTTAGATTAGGAGGTAGAAAATGGCATTTTCAAATGATAATTACATTTATGACGATGATATTGTCGACGAATCGGAAGATAATGAGATTGACGATGAAGTCGATATTTCATCATATCCTAATCGCACATTCAAAATGAATACAGCCGCTAAACGTTTTAGCGGAATGATTGACGAAGAGGATAGCGAAAGCGCTATAAGACAAGTTGTTACTTGTATTATGAATACGCAAAGATACAACGATGAAGCCTTTAGCAGTAACTACGGTTTTGAATTTCAAGACTTAATAGGTCAAGATAAAGACTATGTTTGTGCTGTTTTGCCGAGCAGAATTAAAGAAGCTTTAACAATGGACGACCGTATTGAGGACGTTACAGATTTTGATATTTCTGTAAAAAAGAAAAATGTTTTTGCAAAGTTTACAGTAGTAACGGCTGATGAAGATATTGAAATCGAAACGGAGGTGAATATTAATGTATGAAAATCAAACTTTTAATACAATTATGCGAAGAATGTTAAATAATGTATCTGATGATATCGACAAACGAGAGGGTTCTATTATTTATACCGCCCTTGCTCCGCTTGCGTTGGAACTTGAAACATATTACGAAGCTCTTGACGAGGTACTGACAGAAACATTTGCCGATACGGCATCATATTATTATTTGACAAAAAGAGCCGCCGAAAGAAATATATATCCGATTGAGGCAACACCGTCAACATTGCGAATGATGGCAGATCCACCAACCGCCGAGATTGAGGTGGGGGATAGATTTACTTCGGAAGATTATGAGCTTACCTTTGAAGTAATAAGCGGTGATGATATCGTAGGCTCTTATGATATTGTTTGTCTTACAGAGGGGATTATAGGCAATCTCGAAAGCGGAACGCTTATACCTGTTGATGAAATTAACGGTCTTGAAAGTGCAAAAATTCAAGGTGCAGTTGTTTATGATGATAAGGGTAATAAAATCCTTGATGACAATGGCAATGAAACTTATAAAAGTGCCGTTATTGTTCCCGGAGTTGACGAGGAAGATGTTGAAACGTTTAGGGCAAGGTATTTTAGTTCTTTGCAAAGTAAAGCCTTTGGCGGCAATCGTGAGGATTATATCAATAAGATTAAGGAAAATAGTCAAGTAGGTGCTTGTAAGGTTATGCGTTCAAGTATAACGGAGTATGTTCCTAATGAGGCGGTTAATCAATGGATTGCCGATGTTGCGGTTGATAGTTCGCTGTCATCCGATGTGAAAAATTGGCTTTCTGCCGTATCATCAGCGATTAAAAATAAAACGCTGTCTTCAGGCGGAAAGGTTGAAGTGTATATTCTTGACAGTAATATGAATAAACCGAGTGAAAACCTTATTAATGAGTTGAAAAATACCTTAGACCCGACTGACGGCGGCGGTGACGGTGTAGTTCCTATAGGACATTGCGTAAACGTACAGAGTGCAAAGCTTGTTAATGTTGATTTTGATATTACCGTTTCATTGAAGCAGGGCTATTCGGTTGATGATGTCAAAGCATCTGTTAAAGAGGTTATTAATAGCGCATTAGCTGATTATAAGAGCGAGTGGGAAACAAGCGATAATACGGAACTTACCTCAATTCAGTTTTTAACTGCTATATATAATGAGTGCAGTAATTATATTACAAATGTTTCCTGTACTTTGAATAACGGTCAAAGCGTTACTTTGGACGAAATAAGCGTTGCCATCCTCGGAGTGCTTAAAATAAATGATGAGGTGATTTCATAATGGCAACAGATAATGAAACCAAAACCTTATTAGAATATTTGCCGCCGTTTTTGCGTGAATATTACGAAATTAAGCAGCTTTGTAAATCGGGTGATATTGAGGTATCAAGCATTGATAAGGTCGTTGATTGGAATTTCGATTCGGCATTTATTTCGGATTGTGATGTAACCGTATTGTCTAAATATGAGCAGTTTTTAGGAATTGTTCCCACGGCGAGCCAAAGTGTTGAAAATCGAAGAAACAAGGTGCTGTTGCAATGGAATACGGTGGCAAGTATGACTTTGCCGCAATTTATTTCAAAGCTTCAAGAATACTGCGGCAAAGATAATTTTACTGTTGACAACAGCAGAGAGCAATTTTATCAGCTTGCTATATGGCTCAATATTCATAAAGTCGATATTCCGCTTATTAAAGATTTTATCGATACGTGGTTGCCTATGAATGTGAATTACACTATGAACGGCGAAAGCAAAATTGATGAAAATCTAAAAATTGGTTTTCTTACGAAAGTTGAAGAACGAAATCAAATAAGCGTTGAAGAGTACAACGATGACACAATTGTGTATTGTGCCGATGATGAAAATAACATAATTCTCGATGATGACGGAAATATACTGATTCTCGATGAATAGAAGGGAAAAAATAAATGTTTACTGCATTTAAACTTACTAATAACGGTAAGGCTCTGCATATCGGAGCGGTTAATGGTAACAGCATTAAATTTACAAAGGTTGCTTTTGGTAACGGTGTTGAGAAAACTAATTATTTAGAAGCTACAGAGTTAAGCAATGTTGTTACAAGTGTACCGTTTACCTCTTATGATAATACAAAGCAAAATATCTTAAATCTTAAATGGGAGCTTGACACCTCTAAAATTCCTAAAAGCTTTGATTGGTGCGAATACGGTCTTTACGCGGAGGATAAGGACGGCAATGAGGTTCTTTATGCATATGCTTATGATAATGCACCTGCAAGGCTTGAAAAAATGGAACAAGGTGTTATTGCGCTTTACGTAGGATATGTTACCGTTACCATAACCGATACCGACGATATAACCGTTGCTGTAGGCGATTATGATACTGTTACGGTTAATCAATTCAAGGAACATACTGAAAATTACGAAAATCCTCATAATGTTACCGCTCAACAAATAGGGCTTGGTAATGTCGAAAATGTTTCACCGAGTGATGCTATCCCAAAATTTGCGGAAGCAAGTCGCTTTTTAAATATTAATTCGGGCGAAACTTCAAGTGTGCTTTGGGGAAAAGTGAAAAAAGCGATATCAACGCTTTCAAACCATTTGCTTAATAAAAACAACCCTCATAATGTGATATGGCGGCATATTTTCAGTTCGAGCAATGAAGTGTTGCCTGTTGAATACGGCGGTACAGGAGTATCGTCGTTGAAAGAAATAGGAATTGAGCCTCTTCAAGATTATAAATCACAAGTTGCTTTCGGCGCTGTATTTTATAATTTTTACAATTGTCAATTTTATCGTAAAAACGGAATAGTTACAGTTACGGTTACTTGTCAGATTAATAAGGACGTAAACGGCGATGCGCAAGCAGGGGATGCAATATTGACGTTGCCTGTCGGTATGCGACCTGCAAATCAGCTATCAGTTATAGGTATTGCAAGTAATAAGGAAATATTTACTGTGGCAATAAATCCTGACGGTAAAGCGATATTCTATTCGTTTGGCTCTCTTTCTATTCCGCAGGCTACGCATATTCGCTTTTCAGCAACTTATCCTGCTGTATATTAAGGAGGTACTATATGGGATTAAGAAAATTTAAAGATATAATTAAATCAATCGGAGCGCCTAACAAGGATGATACCTTGTTGGGCGTTTTTAATGGAAAGACGGCGCAAAAGAGCATTGAGGATATTCTCAAAGTTGCCGACTACACCGCTCTCCAAAACCAACCTGTCACTATTCTAAGCAAAGATTTCAAAGTTAGCGAGCTAAAGGAAAGCAGTTTATATTTCGTCAACAACAATGACGTTAATTGCATTACCGAGGACGGAAGCCTGCTTGTGAATTTATATGCAGGCATACTTATCCTTACCGGCACCGGCGGCGAAGCCCAAGTGTTCGACTCATATAATACTTATTACGTCCAAGATTTGAGCACCGGAGATTGGTTTAACGATGATTGCAACCATATCACAACCCAAGAAGTTAAAGATATGCTTAGCGACTTAGGTACTTACTCCATTAGTTATACAAGTCCTTCGACTAAAAAAACAACTACCGAATTATTATCGCTTTTTGCAAGAAACGCTCTTCTTAAAACAATGACCCTTGACAGTACAGGACTCGGAGATACTATAAAAGTAAGCGGCAAATACAACATTTATGCTAACGGAATTTTCCGCTTAGGTCATCCGAGAGCTGCGGCAGGCTTCACACCTCTCGAAATCAAGGTGAACAAAGGCGACACAATTTACCTAAAATTCAGCAAAACAGAAACGGAATGCTTATGCGATATTGTCTATATCGGTGATATTGGTAAGAACATTCCTGACGATGCTAATTATGAATATAGTACCATTGACATATGGTCGGGTCAGTTAGGATTCGCCATAGATGCTACTGAATACGATACAACCTTCTGGGAAATGGTAGAAGGCGCTCAGGGTACTGCTTACAAGATTGACGATTATTTACTCAACCTTCCCTGCGCAAGAACCGGCGGCCTTGTATATTCGACTAAAGAAGAAATCGGACGTCCCGAATTTAGAGCTGTTACACTCGGCAACGGATTGAAATTCGAGAATGGTGTTTTATCAGCAGTAGCTACAAGCGATATTGCAAGCGACCAACTTAAACAGATTATAGGAGGGTTAGAATAATGGCAGTAACGGCAGATTATATATTGAAATTAAATCAGCAAAGGTTAGAGCTTATAGACGTTGTGAATAATCTCGTTGATGAAACAGACAAGCTTGACAGCAATGCAACTCTTGATGAAGTTGTTAAACGACTTAAAACGATTGATACATTTAGCATATTAAGAAATTATATTCAGCCTGATATCATCAATCCTAACAGCGATTGGTCGATTGATGATACCGAGGGCAAGATTGTTATGCTTAGAAGTAGTGCATTCTATCAGCATAGGGGACTACGTTCGGTTAATTTAAAAAGTTGTAATACGGTCAATAGTAGTGCGTTTCAAGGTTGTACTTCGTTAGTGCAAGCAAAAATATCAGGAAAAGGTTTAACTATTAATGGTTATTATAACTTCAGTGGTTGTACTGCTTTGACTTCACTTTCTTTTCCTTATCTTAAAACAATGTGTGGACGTTATATGTGTGAAGGTTGTTCAAACCTTAAAAGTGTAACTTATAACAAAGTCGGCAGTGCGACAATCTACGATTCATATAGTGTTTTTAGTGGTTGTGCTAACTTACAAGCTCATATTTTTCCAAGCAAGGATGAAGTGACAACAGTTGACGGTTATTATACAAACAATATTAATAGCACGGCTTATATTTATATTCCTAAGTGTATGCTACACATTTATAAGGAAACTTGGATGAATAATTATATTACCTCAGGACGTGTTAGGTGTATTGAAGATTACGACTTTGATGATGAAAGATACACTAATAACAGAGATTATCTTATTAACGTTCTCGGTGCGGATTTAAGCGACTATGTTATTGAGGAGCATGTTGAGCCTAATGTAAGGATGGAACTGCAAAAATACGGCAGTAATTCATTAATTGCTACAATTAATGATCGTCAATTCAAAAAATCCAATTGGGGCTTGGCAATTGTCTGTGTTATTAAACTTGAAGATAATTATGGCGCATTACTTGTCAGTACCAACAAAGACTGCGTTGCTTATTATGCAAGTTATACAATCAGTAGTAATACCAATTTTCAATACAATAACGAAACGTATTATTGTAGTGGCAGGACGAATTTCATAGGAAGTAGTCCTACAGTTGTTTCTGACTATCCATTACTTAACGATATAACCAGTAAAACATATACAAATGATGAGGCTGGCAGTATTGAAGCAGCAAAAGACTTGCTTGATTATTATTTCAAGAAGATATAAAGAGGTGATGATATGACAGATACAATAGCAGTGGCGCTTGTAAGCTTGGTGGGAACACTTATCGGTACATTCGGCGGAATTATTACCGCTTCAAAGCTTACAAATTATCGCATTGAACAGCTTGAAAGGAAAGTGGATAAGCATAATAATTTCGCCGAGAGAATTCCGCTTATTCAAAACGACATTAAGGTTGCGAATCACAGGATAGACGACCTTGAAGAATTATGCAAAGAACATTTCGTAAAATAAAGGAGTAAAAACAATGAAAACATTATGTATATCACTTATTATTGTTGCACTGCTTATTTTAGCTGTGCAAATTATTACAGAAATCATTAAATCCGTATTTAAGGATAAGGAAAATATCGTTTACAATTTGATTGTATTCGGTGTTTCCTTATTCTTAACACTCGTAACAGTCATTGCGGCAAGTCAGATTGTACCGTTCAATCTTGTTTGGTACATAATAATTGGTGCAATCGTAGGTTCATTTTTCATTGCCTACGGTGCTATGTATGGATATGACAAGCTTTTTAAAAGAGTATTTGAATCTGTAAAAAATGCGATTAAATCATTTTTGGAAATTGAGGAAGAGGTGAAGAACAATGAAAAGAAATAAAGCTATAATGTCCGTGATAATGTCGTTGCTTTTGATTATTACAATCTTCTGTGGTTGCAATAATTCAAATATCGAAAGCACAACAAAGCCGACAGAAACTACTACAGAGCAAACTACCGAACCCGAAGTTACTATTTCTGCTGATGTCAAGTCAGAAGCCGAAAAAACAAAGGATGAAGTTGAAAACGGCGAGGATATCGGCACTGATGAGCCTATTATCGCAAAACCTAAAGACGAAAGTGCTGTCGTTGATGAAAGCTTGATTGAGCAGGACGCTGTTGTTGAACAAGAAAATATTTCTTATGACGGCACAAACACAGGCAAGGGTAAAGCACTTCTCGGTGCTTGCACAGGTCTTACATTTTATAATCAAGCTGACAGCAGGTGGGCTAATGTTCCTTATACAAGCTCGAATAATAAAACGCAAACTATTAAGTCAAGCGGTTGCGGTCCGACTTCGGCAGCTATGGTAGTAAGTTCATCAAAAGGTGCTATTTTGCCTAAAACTATGGCAAAGCTTTTTGTCGATAACGGTTATCGTACAAAATCAAACGGAACTGCGTGGTCGGCTTGGTCTTTTGTAGCTGATTATTTTAATTTCAAGGAATATGCGACTACTTCTAATATTGATAAGGCTTTAAGTTATTTGAAAACGGATAAGAACAAGGACGGCGTACCTGATTACTTTATTGTCGCTTCCTGCAATTACGGCTTATTCACAGCCTCAGGTCATTATATCGTGCTTGTAGGTTACAACAGCGGAACTATTTCCGTTTACGACCCTTATTCTTATGTCGGTAAGTTCAATACGCCAAGCA
>ERZ1026888.638-NODE-638-length-18228-cov-8.815275_pt1 | contig 18228 bp, 17 predicted proteins | sample MGYA00380174_ERZ1026888 | MGnify/ENA primary metagenome ERZ1026888 (study PRJEB33269, sample SAMEA4719810) | human gut metagenome | biome: human-associated habitat; feature: organic feature; material: feces | place: Cameroon | collected 2013-10 ...
TGATGGCGAAAAACCGTAACGAGGTGGAGCAGATACCGCTGCTTTATCCCGGAGGAATAGATGCGTTCTATGAGAACGAGGTGAAACCGTATGATGCTGAGGCTGAGTTCGGTGAGCCGGTCATTGGCTACGAACTGTCCTTTACGAAATACTTCTATAAGCCCGTGCAGCTTCGCAGTCTGTCGGAGATAATGACAGACTTGAATGTGCTGGAGAGTGAGACGAAAGGACTGTGGGAGGAGATAATGAAGCAGTGCGTCATTGCCGATGCTGTCACACGAGGTGTAAATCCGAACGTAAAGTTTAAAACAACTAATATACCTTGGTTGCCGGAGATACCGGAGCATTGGGAAATGAGTAAAGTCAGTTCTCATTTTCGTCAGAGAAATGTGAAGGTTTCGGATAAAGAATATCCTGCATTGTCTGTATCGAAGATGGGAGTGACACCACAGTTGGATAATGTTGCATTGTCTAATGCGGAAGGTAATTCTCGTAAACTTGTAAAGATTGGAGATTATGCAGTAAATTCTCGCTCGGATAGAAAAGGCTCATGTGGAGTTTCCCAATATGAGGGATCGGTCTCTCTTATAACTATCGTGTTAGAACCGTTTGATATAGATAGGGGATATGTTCATTATTTATTTAGAAGCAATCCTTGGATAGAAGAATTCTATAGAAATGGGCGAGGTATTGTTGCTGACTTGTGGACAACTAATTATCAGATGATGAAAGGAATGTATCTTCCTGTTCCCCCTCTCTCCGAGCAACGCTCTATCGTCTCCTACATCACCGAGCGAGCCTCCAAGATTGACCTTCTTATAGAGAAGTTAAACAAAGAGATAGAAAGCATCAAGGAGTACAAGCAACGCTTGATTTCGGACGTGGTGACAGGACAGGTGAAAGTCTGCTAACGGAATGACTGAATAAAATATAATAACTAAAACAGAAAAAATATGCAAAAGTTGATAATGACAGCAATTGTTTTAATGTGTACTTTAGTTATAAGCGCACAGAATATTTTTACAAACGTTGCAAAATTTGATAAGTTTGATGATGTCGTGTGGTATAAAGACAAAAAGACACTTATAACAATGGCAGATTCAGCTATTATTATTGAAACTAAGGGGCAAAAACCTGTAGAGTATTATATAATGGGCGGTCAGCCATTGTTGGTTGTTGGCAGTAAGGATAGTATAGTTAATCTTGCTGATAATTTATATGGCTACGAGGAACAATATGTTACATATACCAAGAAGGATTTTGAGGATAAGAAAAAACAAATAGTTAGTAATAACCCTGAATATATAGAAAAGGGTGAAAATTATATTGATTTTTTGACAGGACTTGGATTGCTTGATGACTTCAAAAACGAAAAGTTACCAGTAATTACAATCAGAACTCTGTCAGAATCAAGATTCTCTTTTATATATAGAACAGAATTGGTTTGGATTAGATTTAATGATGGCTCAAGATTGGTATATTCAAAACATTAACCCAAATAACTATGGATACATCAGAAACCGGACTCGAAAAGCTTATAGTGGACTGGCTGCGCGACAAGAATGGTTACGAGCAAGCCTGTCCACACGATTACAACAAAGACTTCGCCTTGGTGGATGCATGGGTGGAGCGTTTCATTGTGGCTACTCAACCCGACAAGGTTGAGCAGAGCATGTGCTTTGCCTCACCGTCTGAGCGACTGAAATTCTTTACTCGCCTGGCTAACGAGATAACCAAGCGTGGCGTGGTTGACGTGTTGCGCAAAGGATATAAGTTTAATGGCTCTACGTTCGACCTCTATTATCCGCTTCCCGCCGACCTCAATCCGAGTGCCAAGAAAGCCTACGGGCAGAATATCTTTGGCGTGATAAGACAGGTGATGTATTCGAAGGCTAACACCAACGAGATTGACTTTGTAGTGTTTGTAAACGGATTGCCGCTTGCCACATTCGAGTTGAAGAACAATTTCACGGGACAAACCTATGAGAACGCCATAAAGCAATATCAAACCGACCGCGACCCTAAGGAGCTGCTCTTGCTGAAGAAACGTTGTGCCGTACATTTCGCCTTAGACGACCAACAGGTGTGGATGTGTACTGCCTTGGCTGGAAAGGATTCGTGGTTCTTGCCATTCAACCGTGGCGTGAACGGAGGAGCTGGCAACCCCGTCGTTGAGAACGACACAATGACATCTTATCTTTGGAAAGACATCCTTACAAAACCAACCTTAAGCAACATCATCGAAAACTTTGCACAGGTGGTTGTAAACGAGGTGAAAGACAAAAAAACTGGGAAGGCAAGAACAATAGAAAAGGTGATATGGCCACGCTATCATCAGTTGGACGCTGTGCGTATGCTGGTAAAGAGGACACAGAGGTGTGGCATAGGCAAAAGGTTTCTGATACAGCATAGTGCAGGTAGCGGCAAGTCGAACACTATAACTTGGCTTGCCTATCAGCTTGTTATGCTCTTGAAGAATCAAGAGCCATTGTTCGATTCGGTTATTGTTGTTACCGACCGTGTGAATCTCGACCGTCAGATACGCGACAATATTAATGCCTTTAGGCGATTGAGCAATATTGTGGGGTGGGCAGACAAGTCGGAAACCCTAAGGTTGATGCTGCAAGGAGGCAAGAAGATAATTGTTTCCACTATCAACAAGTTTAGCTTTATTCTCGACGAGATAGGCAGCACATTGAAAGACCACCGTTTTGCCATCATCATCGACGAGGCTCACAGCAGCCAGAACGGAGCAATGTCTGCTAATCTTGCCACAGGTTTGTCGGGCTATGCTACGCCCAAGCCGTATGTCTTGCCCGAAAATAGCGATTGCGCAATGGCTGCGTCGAGCGGACCTGACGTTGACTGCGACCTCGAAGAAGAGGATGTGGACGATAAGATAAATCGTATACTTAAAGGAAGAAAGTTGGCTAAAAATGCCAACTATTATGCCTTCACAGCCACACCCAAGAACAAAACTTTGGAGATGTTCGGCGAGAAGACAACTAATTCCGAAAGCAAGGTGAGCTTTGTGCCATTCCATGAATATACGATGAAGCAGGCCATAGAGGAAGGCTTTATTCTTGACGTTCTGAGGTATTATACACCGTACAGTTCCTACTATCGCATATTGAAAACATCTGCCGACGACCCAGAGTACGACAAGAAGAAGGCTCAAGGCAAGCTGCGTGCATACGTGGAGGCCCAGCCTGAGACTATAGAAAAGAAGGCTGAGATTATTGTGGAGCACTTCTGCAGCAAGGTTTATATGAAAATAGGAGGCAAGGCACGTGCCATGCTCATTACGTCGTCGATAGAGAGAGCCATTGAGTTCTACAAGGTTATAACACGTATGTTGGAGGAACGCAACAGCCCTTATCGTGCTATAGTGGCTTTTACGGACAAGATGATTGACGGAAAACTGGTTACGGAGTCGAGCCTTAACGGTTTCCCGTCTGCAGAGATAGAGAAGAGAATGGAGGATGAGCCTTATCGTATCTTGATTGTGGCAAACAAGTTTCAGACTGGCTACGACCAACCGTTGCTCCACACAATGTATGTGGACAAGCAGTTGTCGGGAGTGAAAGCTGTGCAAACATTATCACGCTTAAACCGCTGCCATCCTAAGAAACAAGATACCTTTGTACTCGACTTTGCTAATGATCCGGAGATAATACAAAAGGCTTTTCAGGATTATTACAAGATGACGGTGTTGGTGGGTGAATCGGATGTGAACAAGTTGAGCGACTTGTCCGGGACTATTGAAGGTTTCAACTTCTATACCCAGACTGACATAGACAGGTTGGTGGAGCTGAAACTCACAGGCGGTGACGACGACCGTCCTGTCATGGATGCTGTTTTGGATGCTGTTGCGGAGAGATTCAAGGATGAACTGAATGAGGATGAACAGATTGCTTGCAAGAGTGCGATAAAGAATTTCAACCGCTGCTATCCTTATTTCTCGTCAATTATGCCTTTCGAGAGTGCCGAGTGGGAGAAGCAATACATATTCTATTCTTCATTGGTGAAGAAATTGCCGAAACTTAAGATTGACGACTACACTGATGGCTTGATTGACAATATCGACTTCGACAAATATCGTATAATGAAAGAAGAGGAACGTCGAATCGTTTTGGAGAATGAAGATGCGGAGGTAGCTCCAGTACCTGTGGGACAAGGTACGGGTAAACCCACGCCAGAGATGGAAACTTTGTCAAGCATTGTGAAAGATTTCAACGAGCAGTTTGGAAACATCGACTGGAAGAACCGTGACGAGGTGCAACGACAGATTAATGAGTTGCCTGAGAGAATAGCCGATAGCGTGGATTTTGCCAATGCTGTAAAGAATGGTGACAGGCAAGTGGCGCAAATAACGTTCAACGACGATATGATTGCCATCGTGGCAGCTATGCTGGAGGAAAAAACAGAATTTGTGCAGACATACTTTGGCAACAAAGACTTCCAAAACTTTGTGAATACAAGGGTTTATCAGGCTGCTGTGAGTAGATTGAGGAAATAAAACTAATATATTACTTACAAATATGGAAACAAAAGCATTGGCAATAGATAAAGCCCTTTATGAAGAGGCTCAGAGATATGCGAGCAGCAAGGGGACTGACTTGACTACACTCGTAGAGGCTTATTTGAGAAGTCTGCTTAAAAATGAAGGAGAAGGGGTGATTTCAAGTCATCCCAGTCACGAAAGTCACGAAAGTCATGAAAGTCATGAAAGTCATTAAGGGGTTTAAGTAAGCTAACTGTTCTATTTAGTAAAGAAAACTATAATTCTAAAGGGGTTGGGTTGAACCCAACCCCTTTAAATCAATAAAAAATGTAATAATGAATACAACAAATCAATTTAACAGACTCTGACCCCTTTGTTAGAACCAATAAAGTTCTGCAAATGGCCAAAGAAAAATACCCCGAAATCGACCTTGGTGAGCATAGGACAATCACATCTAACATCATGCTCGTCACCTACAAAGATAAGACTTACGACTTCCACTTGACAACACTCGTAGCCTGTCACGAAAGTTATTAAGGGTTTTTAAGTAAGCAAAACTGTTGGACTTAGTAAAAAAGCACCACATATAACGGCGGTATTGTGACATTCCATTTGGGCGAAGTGTTGGAGATAATAAAGAAGAAGTGAAAATATAAGGGGGTGATTTCAAGTAAGCAAAATTGTTGGATTTAGTAAAGACACTATAATTCATTATGGGTTGGTTTTAACCCAACCCATAAATATTAGCAATAAAGCTTCATCTGTTCAGCTGTCACCCCCGTAATTTCCATTACCGTCACAGCATCCATGCCATTTGCCAGCATTTTTTTGGCAATTTCAAGGCTTTTTTGGTTCATGCCAATCTCTTTTCCTTGTTTCATGCCTTCAGCCAAACCTTCTTCCTTGCCTTCTTCCTTACCTTTCTGGTATCTGTCATCCAAGAGGGTTCTTTCAACACTTACAGAATCCCAAAACTTGTCGTAGGCCCGGAGTTCGGCTTCTGTAAAGCCGGAAATCTTCAGTTCCTCTACGGCTTTTTCTATCTCTGGATCTTTGAGCAGGTCGGCAGGAATTTCTTGCGTGTTAGAATTGATTTCCGTGAGGAAGCGGAGCCACAAAACCATCATGCGCTTGTCGGCGATGGAATGGGGAGTGAACTTAGGGAGTTCTATGAAGGTGAAATGCAAGCCTTCAATCACCTTGTTGCTGTCTTTGTCGTGCACGATGCGATAGTTGTGGATGAAATCAGGAGTGTCACGCTCGAAGATGTCGTTCACAAGATTAAGGGAGTAAACGGGTTGAAGCTCGCTGTATTTTCCTCCCTTTGTTGCCTGGCTCACGTAGAGCTTGGATGCGTTGAACAGTACTCGCTGCTGGAAAGCGTTGGTCCATTCCATCTGCATTTCCACACAGAATTTCCTGCCTCTGACATCTGTGCAGAGCACATCCACAATGGTGTTCTTGTGGCCTTCGAGTTCGGGCACAAGTTCTGTCGGCAAATACTCTATCTCGTGTATCTGCTCATCGTCGCTGAGTGGCAGGAGTGCGTTCAGGAGACTTATCAGTCGCGCGGGATGATTGCCGAATATCTTCTTGAACGTGAGGTCTGCCTTGGGGTCTAAGTACTTCATAATCGTTGCTTTTATTTGAAGTTATTGGTAATGTTTTGAGGATTCATTCGCATGTCCCAAATGTCAATAAGGAAAATAGTATTTGTCTTTTCTTCATATCTATAAATAATCTTGAAGTTTTTTCTGAATATTATACTTCTGTATCTATATGCCATGTTTTTTAAAAGACGTTCTTCTGGAAAGGATGTTGGGTATGAACTTAAGCGTTTAGTAATGGTGGTAAACTCTTCTGTAAGTTTTTTCAACGTTGTTTTGCCGTATTCGTTTAACGTGAATGCAGCTATGTCATGATAAACTTGTTTAAAAGACGTGAGCAGGACTATTTCTACCATAATTGTTCGTCTTTAAGTTCTGCCATAAAATCCTTGAGTGTTGTTCCTCTTCCGTTTAGAGCATATTCTTTTTCAGCATCTTGCACTCTACTAACGGCTTCTTCTATTGAGGCAGGACCGAATAATGGTTCTGAAACTATTGTAGTTGTTTCTTCTACACTATTGTATCCTTTGCTTGCTTGTTGTTTCTTTAAAGCAGACTCGTGAAGTTCCTCTTCAAATACAGACTTATTGGATGTTGTATTATTGATTGTCCATCCGAATCTCTTTGCCAAATCCTTCAATAGGGACAAATCCATTTTAGGGATTGTTATGGAGGTTGTAAGTGTTGTTGTATTCATAAGTTGAGAGTTTTAAAAGTTTTCTTTTGGCAAAAATACAATTTATCTTCGTATTTGCCAAAAGAAAACGATAAATATTTAATCAACAATTATTAATATTACATCCGAGTTTTTCCTAAGAGATAACCTCGGTTGAAACGAGGCTATCGGTGGTTTCTGCACAATTTATTATGTCATTTGCTCCAAAAACAGTATCTTTGCGTAATATTTTTGTTTAATAGAGAGATATGATAGACAATATAGTTATAGAACTGTTTCTGCTGAGCATTGGTGCCAGTTTTGTGCAGCGCACCACGGGCTTCGGTTTCGGCATCTTCATCATGACCATGCTGCCAGCCATCATGCCTTCTTATGGCGAGTCAACCACCTTGTCGGGCATTCTGGCTATGACCACATCGCTGATAGTCGTGGTTCAGAAACACAAATACATCACTTGGAGCCGACTCCTGCCCATACTTACCACATTCGTCGTTGTTTCCATAGGTGCCATATTCTTGCTAAAGCGCATGGAATACGGCATTCTGAATGTTCTGCTTGGCATTACGCTGATTATAACAAGCATCTACTTCGCCTTTTTAAGCAAGCGCATCAAGGTGAGGACAACGATGCCTGTGCAGGTGACAGCGGGCGGAATAAGTGGGCTGATGGGCGGATTCTTCGGTATGCAGGGTCCACCAGCCGTACTGTATTTCGTAAGCTCGGAGCCTGACAAAGACCACTATCTGGCCATGACGCAGACTTATTTTCTTGTGGGCAACTTGATTATGACGCTGACAAGAGCCTATAACGGCTTCTTCACCATGACTGTAGCTACGGGCTATGTGTACGGCATTGCGGGCGTTGTTGTTGGCAATGTGATTGGCTCATGGGTGTTCAGACACATTACTGGCTCTTTGCTCAAATACATCATCTATGCCTACATCGGAATAAGCGGAGTGACATTCTTTATAGAATGAAGTAAACACCTTCACGCAATACTCATGATCGCGCACGCTGCCCGTCTCGCGGCAGCTGTGCATGGCGAGGATGGCGTTGCCCATGTCCACACCACGCAGAGGAATTGAGGATGCGAGGATGTTGCCGAGAGTGCTGCCACCAGCCACATCGCTGTGGTTGACGAAACGCTGGCAGGGAACTCCCGCCTTGGCACAAAGACCGGCAAAGACGGAGGCAGAGACAGCGTCGGAAGCGTATTTCTGAGCTGCGTTGAACTTGATTACGGGGCCGCCGCCAAGCATTGGATGGTTGGTGGGGTCGTACTTCTCGGCGTAGTTGGGATGCCAGGCGTGGGCGTTGTCGGCAGAAATCATGAAGGCACGCTCAACAGCCTGATAGTAAGCCTCCTCGGTGTTGCTCTGGGCCAAGGCAATGCGCTTGAGCATGTAGGAGAGGAACGGACTGCCAGCACCCTGCTTGGTCTGCGAGCCCGTCTCCTCGTTGTCGAAGATGGCGAGCACCTGTGTGGTGTCGGCAGTATCGGCTGCAAGCATAGCCTCAAGTCCGGCAAAGCACATTGAGAGGTCGTCGAGACGGCCTGAGGAGATGAACTCGTTGTGTGCGCCGAAGGTGCAGGCGGGAGCTGTGTCGGCAAGATAGAGGTCGAAGTCGAGAATGTCCTATGCCTTAACGGGGCGTTGCTTGTTGAGCTCCTCAACGATAAGGCCCATCAAGAGGTTGCCAGCCTCAAGCTGACTTGTGATCTGACCAAGAATAGGCAGCACGTCCTTCTGTCGGCTCAGCTTCACGCCGTCGTTCACCTGGCGGTTGAAGTGGATGGCGAGGTTGCTGATTTGCAGCAGCGGTCGCTTAATGTGGAGGAGCATGGTTGAGGGATGCATCACGTCCTCGCCACGCACTATAACGCGTCCGGCAAGAGTGAGCGGACGGTCGAACCATGTAGACATGATTGGTCCACCGTAAACCTCGGTATTGAGCTTCACGATGCCACCCTCGCAGAGCATCTCGGCATTGGGCTTGATGCGGAACGTGGGCGAGTCGCTATGGGCGCAAATCATGTGGAAGCCAGCCTCGGCCATCGGTTTGCGGCCAATGCGGAAGGCGAAGACCGAAGAGTCGTTCTTAGTGACGAAGAAACGGTCGCCGGCCTTTATGGCTCCGAGCGGCTGACATGGGTCGAGCTGGCGGAAACCACCAGCTACGAGCATGTCAGAGATATTTTTAACTGCCAGGAAATTCACTGGCGATGAGTCGAGAAAAGATAATAGACGATTGATCATATTTTTCAGTTTTAATTTTTTACTTTCACTTAACTATTGGATTCTTCACTTTTCACTTTTCACTTAACTATTGGATTCTTCACTTTTCACTCTTCACTTTTCACTTAACTACAGTCCTCTTGCCTTACGCAATTCCCAACAGCTCTATTTCGAACACGAGCGTGGAACCACCAGGAATGCCTGGCTGGGAGAACTTGCCATAGCCCATTTCTGCAGGGATATAAACCTCCCACTTGTCGCCCACACACATCTGCTGCATGGCTATAATCCATCCCTCGATAAGGTCGCAAAGGCGCACAGCCAACGGAGCACCGCCACGGCTGGAGTCGAACTTCTTGCCGTTGATGGTGCGGCCTGTGTAATGGGCGGTGACGATGCTGCGCGGCGTGGGGTGCTTGCCGTCGCCGTTGCCTTCAGACAAAACCTTATAGTAAATGCCACGCGGAAGAGACTTCACGCCCTCCTCCTTGGCTTTCTCGGCAAGCCATTCGAGGTTTGCCTTAGCGTATTCACGTTTGTTCATATTGGGTTGTTGATTTGTTTTCTACCAAAAATTTCAATAATTTGTATGATATTGCTTGATTTTTATGCAAATATAGAGATTTTTCTTGATAAATCACACATTTAGAAGAAGATTTTGCGTAACTTTACATGCAAACAAAAGAAAGACAAGATTATGGCTCTGAAATTATATCCGATAGGCATACAGACATTTGAAAGAATATGCAAAGAAAGACTTCTTTACATAGACAAAACAGAATACGTATACCGCATGACTCACACCAGCGGCAAACACTTCTTCCTGAGTCGTCCGCGTCGATTCGGCAAGTCGCTACTCGTGTCTACACTCGAAAACTATTTCAAGGGAAAGAAGGAGCTGTTTGAGGGTCTGGCAATAGAGAAGATGGAAAAGGAGTGGACGGAATATCCCGTGCTACACTTCGACCTTTCGGGCGGCAAACATCAGGACAAGGACCAATTGGACAGGTATCTTGAATATATGCTTAAAGAAAACGAGCGAATGTTCGGTATAGAATGTGACGCTGTGGATGCAAACGTGCGCCTGGAAAACCTCATAACCAAGATTTATGAGAAGACCGACAAGCAGGTTGTGGTGCTGATTGACGAATACGACGCACCACTATTGGACGTTGCCTATAATGACGAACAACTGACAGAACTGCGCACTATCATGCGCAACTTCTACAGTCCGCTGAAGAAATGCGAGGGAATGCTGAGATTCGTGTTTCTTACGGGAATCACAAAATTCTCGCAACTGAGCATTTTCAGCGAACTTAACAACATCACAAACATCAGTATGGACGAGGAATATGCTGGAATTTGTGGCATTACGAAAGAAGAATTGCTGACACAAATGTCGGAGGATATTGACGCTCTTGCCAAACGACTGTCGTTTTCGAGAGAGGTTACCATACAAAAACTGAAGGAGAACTACGACGGCTACCACTTTGCTTGGCCATCGCCCGACGTGTTCAATCCCTACAGTCTGCTTAACTGTTTCGCAAAACAGAAAATTGGAGCCTACTGGTTCGGCTCTGGCACACCAACATTCCTAATAGAAATGATGCGGCGATTTGGCACTTTGCCGTCGAAAATCGGAGGCGTACAGGCTAAGGAATCATCGTTCGACGCGCCTACGGAGAACATGACAAGCATCATACCTCTGCTCTATCAGAGCGGCTACATTACAATAAAAGACTTCGACCCGGAACTTGAACTCTACACACTCGATTTCCCAAACAAGGAAATACGCATGGGACTATTCGACAGTCTGCTGCCAAAATATCTGGAGTCAGACACCGACGAGGGACGTGTGGCCATCGCCCACATGTCGACATTTATCAATAATGGCGATATAGACGGGGCTTTGCAACTGCTACAGACATTCCTCGAAACGGTGCCCTACTGCGACAACACGCACTACGAGGGACATTATCAGCAGATGCTCTATCTTGTATTTGCCATGCTCACCGACTACCATATCCTTGTGGAACAACGCACAGCCAAGGGACGAACAGACATGACAATCGAGACAAAGACCCACATCTTTATTATAGAAATGAAATTTGGCAGAACTGCCGGGGAAGCTCTCGCACAAATCAACAAGGCCAAATATGCCGACGCCTTTGCCCTGAAGGGGAAGCAGATTGTGAAAGTGGGGATTAATTTCAATGTGAAAGAAGAAAGAAACATCACGGAATGGGTGGTGGAATAGAAAATATACTGATAATACTCAATGGAATATACTAATATGGAATATACAACTCTTTCTCCCAACAACGACCCTATGGGAGCAGCCATCCGCGACTATCAAAACAAAGGTAAGGCTTCGCGCCTACGAGTGCTATCATCGATGTTCGACGAGGACGAAATGCCCGTTGCCCACCTCTTCCGCACATTCAACCAAATGCCACGACTGGAGCAAAAGGCCCTGAGCATGGCTAAGGGTAGAGTGCTCGACATCGGAGCAGGAGCCGGTTGCCACGCCTTGGCGTTGCAGGAGCGCGGCTTAGAGGTGAAAGCCATCGACATCTCGCCACTCAGCTGCGAGGTGATGAAGGAACGTGGAGTGAAGGATGCGGAGTGCGTCAACCTTTTCAACCCGCAACTGCAGGGAAAATACGACACTCTGCTGCTTCTGATGAACGGCACGGGCATTGCCGGAAAACTAAACCGACTGTCCATGCTGCTCAACCGACTGAAAGAACTGCTCGCTGAGGGCGGACAGATTCTTATCGACTCCTCCGACCTGAAATACATCTACGAGAACGAGGACGGATCGATGGACATCGACCTCAACGCGCCCTACTATGGCGAGGTGGACTACCAGATGCAGTACAAGAACGTTAAAGGGGAACCGTTTGACTGGCTCTACACCGACCCTATGCTGCTCGCCTCAATCAGCAAACAATGCGGACTGAACTGCGAAATCGTAGAAGAGGGGGAGAATTATGACTTCTTAGCGAGATTGTTCTGATTTCGAATAGCAATTTTATTCGAAATCAGAATTATATATTAATAGCGGAGTTTTTATTTCTCCCTGTGCACAACAGTTCCGTTGGCCTGATGGGTGGCAAGCACCAATACCTCGGCTATCTGCACATGCTCAGGCGCACTTGCCGCATAGAAAGCCACATCGGCTATGTCCTCACCACGCAGAGGGACGATGCCTTTGTAGACATTGTCGGCGCGCTCGTTGTCGCCGTGGAAACGAATGTTGGAGAAGTTGGTCTCCACAAGTCCCGGCTTTAGGTTGGTCACTCTCACCTTGGTATGTGCCACATCTATGCGCAAACCATCGGTGAGGGCCTTAACCGCCGCCTTTGTGGCGCAATATACTCCACCACCAGCATAAGCGGCATCGCCAGCCACACTACCTATGTTTATCACATGACCGTGGTTGAGGCTCACCATCTCGGGCACCACAAGACGGGTCATGTTGAGCAGACCCTTGATGTTGGTGTCTATCATCTCGTCCCAGTCCTGGAAACTGCCCTCGTATTCGGGCTCAAGGCCACGGGCGAGTCCGGCATTGTTTATCAACACGTCAATAGGCTTGAAACTCTCGGGGATGCTTGCAACGGCCTGGCGCGTGGCCTCGCGGTCGCACACGTCAAAAGCAAGCGCGAGCACATCCACGCCCAGAGCTTCAAACTCAGCCTTCAGAGTCTTGAGTCTGTCGGCTGTGCGGCCTGTAATAATAAGATTGTAGCCACCATTGGCAAAACGACGTGCGCAAGCTTCGCCTATTCCGCTTGTTGCACCTGTGATAAGAGCTGTTTTTCTTTTCATAGTTTATTGGTTTTTTATAAGGGTTTATACGTGTTTACATAATTTGGCGTAAAGTTACAAATTATTAATGACATATTTCCAACTGTGAGATACTTTCTGTAACTTTGCAGCATGACTCTGCAAGAAATAATCACAAATAACAATTCGCTGCCAGCCTCGCTCATCGCAAACGACGTGAACGAGACATTGGCTGGCAACCAGTCGCTCGTAGTGACCGCCCCACCGGGTGCGGGCAAATCTACTCTCCTGCCTTTAACCATACTGGCAGGACAGAATAACGACGGTGGAAAAATTCTCATGCTTGAACCTCGCCGACTCGCCGCACGACAGATAGCCGAGCGCATGGCGCAAATGCTTGGCGAAGAGGTGGGAAAGACTGTGGGCTACAGGATTAGATTTGAGAACAAAGTATCGAAACAGACGAGGATTGAAGTGCTGACAGAAGGAATCCTCACACGAATGCTCGTGGACGACGCCACACTCGAGGGAGTGAGCGTGGTGATATTCGACGAGTTTCATGAGCGCAGCATCAATTCCGACCTTGCTCTTGCCCTCACCCGACAGGCTCAGGAGATAATACGCCCCGACCTGAAGATTGTGATAATGTCGGCCACAATCGATGCATCCAACATTTGCGCGGCTCTGAAAGCTCCACTTATAGAGAGCGAAGGACGAATGTTACCTGTGGAAATAAACTATACAACAACCGAAACCGACAGACACAACACAATATCCACCAATTCCAATTACTCTTCTTCATCCATCGCCTCTGCCACAGCTTCTGCCATTGTCAAGGCGCACGGGGAACACGAAGGCGACATTCTTGCCTTTCTGCCTGGACAAGGCGAAATTGAACGATGCATGGAGCTATTGGGCACGTCGCTCTCGCCTACCGAGGTAATGCCTCTCTACGGCAATTTGTCGTCAGAACAACAAAGAAGGGCTATTGCTCCGTCAAGACAAGGCGAGAGAAAAGTGGTGCTTGCCACTCCTATTGCCGAAACTTCAATAACCATTGAAGGAGTGAGGGTTGTGGTGGACTCTGGTCTATGCCGACAAGTGGTGTTCGACTCACGCACCGGACTGAGCCATCTTGAAACCGTGCGCATAAGCCGCGACATGGCAACACAACGCATGGGACGCGCAGGACGTGTGGCTGAAGGCACATGCTACCGACTGTGGACTAAAGCCTCTGAACATCTTATGGCTGAACAACGCACAGCGGAGATTGAGGATGCCGACCTCGCACCAATGATTCTCGATATTGCCGCTTTCGGCGAGAACAATGTTGAGACCTTGCCTTGGCTCACATTGCCGCCACGCGCCAACGTGTTCAAAGCCAAAAACCTGCTTATGCAACTTGGCGCTATCGACGAGAATGGCAACATAACACCAATGGGAAAGCAAATGTCTGCCCTACCCTGCCATCCGCGCATAGCAAGAATGATTATCGCCACTAAACATTCCACATTCAACACTCCACATTCCACATCGGCTTCGCCGACCACTCAACATTCAACACTCAACACTCAACATTCAACTTCTCTCGCCTGCGACATTGCAGCTTTGCTTGAGGAAAAAGACCCGTTGGCTGACTCCAACAACACCGACCTCTCGCTGCGCCTATCGATGTTGCGCTCTGCAAGAAAGAGGAAACAGATAGGAAGATGGGCTCGCATTGCCATGATTGCTGCCGAATACCTACGTATGGCTCATGCCAATGAGGACAACAGCGATCCTGCCCCTGAGGAAGTAGGACTGCTTGTGGCATACGCCTATCCTGAGCGCATAGCCTTGAGCACAAACAATGTTGGCGGCTATCGACTGGCAAGCGGCGACAATGTGCAACTCGACTCCAACGACTCGCTGGCTGCCCATAAGTGGTTGGCAATTGCCTCGCTTTACAGTAAACCGGGAAATACCGGAAGGGTGTTTCTCGCTGCCCCACTTAATCCCAACGACCTTGACGAGAGCATAATAAAAGAACGCGACAACATCTCATGGGACGCTAAGCAGGGTTGCGTGACGATGCAGAAGGAAAGGAGAATAGGAAAACTCCTTGTCGACAGCAAACCAATACACAATGCCGACAAGGAGGATGTCATATATATAATATGTGAGGCGATGGCCAAAAACGGCCTTAGCATGTTGACATGGAGCGACGAGCAAGTGCAACGACTGCAAAGACGCGTGGCTCAAGTGGCTGCGTGGCATCCTGAGCTGAACATACCAGACATCTCTACCGAACATCTTACCGCCAACGCCAAGGATTGGCTTCCGCTTTATCTCGACGAAGGAGGACATGTCAAGTCAACAGCCAACGAACTGCGACGCCTTAATCTTGCCGAGATTCTGTGGAATATTATTCCTTACGAACTCCAGACGGAAATCGACCGGCTGGCTCCTACACACATCAAAGTTCCTACAGGGTCGCACATTCGCATCGACTATCGACAAGGGGCTGAGGCTCCTGTGCTAAGCGTCCGACTACAAGAATGCTTCGGCATGGAGCAAACGCCATGCGTAAACGATGGACAGCAGCCCGTGCTAATGGAGCTGCTGTCGCCTGGATTCAAGCCCGTGCAACTGACGCAGGACTTGGCAAGTTTCTGGAAAGGTACGTATTTTGAAGTGCGCAAGGAATTGCGAAGAAGATACCCGAAACACTATTGGCCGGAAAATCCGTTGGAAGCGGAAGCGGTGAAGGGAGTGAAGAGAAATAATTAATTTATAATTTATAGTTTCTATTTACATGAATGGATCGAGCAGCGCCATAAGCTCTGCTTTGTCCATCACTCCGCTGTTGCGATAAAGCACCTCGCCATTGCGGAACAGCATAAGTGTCGGCACAGACTGAATGCGGTACTGTGCCGCAATTTCGTTGTGCTTGTCAACATCCACCTTTATAATACGCAGTTTGTCGCCTACTGCAGCCTTCAGCTGCTCAAGAATAGGATGCATCATCTGGCAGGGTTGACACCATGTGGCAAAGAAATCAACCAAAACGAGCTGGTCGGAAGAAATAATGTCGTTGAATGTTTCCATAAGTTTTTATATTTTATATTGTCGTAAACGAATTAAGGAGTCAGAATTTAGAAGGTTAAACCATGTTGTTGCCAACATACTCATGGCAAAAGCAGTATTCGCTTTGCCAATAGTTTAACTCCCTAATTTCTGACTCCTTAATTAATATAGTCTCTATTTATTCTCTTATTTGCTCTTATGGCTTGGTGCTAATGGCTTCACCACAAGACCCTTTGCAGGATGTGAATACCAGTTCCAATTTTCAGTCTTGTTGAAGTTGATAGCCCACTCGCCCAACAATGGATAAGCTGTAGCCACATTAGTTGTCTCAAGAGGCCAAGACCAATGACCAGCAACACAGAGCACCTGTGGCGAACCACCGATAAGCTCGTCGCTCTTCACGATACGGCTCAGCTTAGATGTGTCGTTGTCGTCGTATACCTTGAGGATGAATCTCTGACGGCTGTTTTCCAATGTGCTTCCGGCAGTCCACTCCAAATCGTCTGCGACAAGAACTGGAGAAACAGTTGCCTGACCTGCCTTGGTGTTGACATAAGTGCCAGGCTTTACATTGAACAGCTCATGCACCTCACCGAGATACTGCTCAGAGCCATCGCTCTTCTGGAAGTAAAGCTCTGTGCGACGCTGTGCACCGGCAGCCATCAAATATACATAAGCCTTGTTGTTCTTGGTGTCAGGAGTAACCTCAAGCACCACGTCGTTGAAGTCGAAGTCATTGTCCTTGCCGGCATTCTCGAAGGCAAGAGTCCAATGCTGCAACGACTCGTAGTTGTCTTTCTCAGTTGTATTATCTCCCGAAGGCTTGTCTGTTGGATCGGGATCTGGATTTGTGTAGTCAGGCGCATCTGGGTTCTCAATGGTCGGCTTGTTGATGTCGCTCTCAGTGGTTTCCTTTGTGAAGAGAGGAACCATCTTCTGTCCACGCACGTTAGAGAGTGCGAACGTCACATCATTGCAATCGCCATCACCACCATCCATTGTGTCGTCAAGACCCATGAAGGTGAAGTTGTCGTAGATAGCAAAGGCGCTGCGGATGCCCTTGAAGTTCTGTCCATGATTGAAGGCCGCCTTGGTGTAGTTGGCTAACTTTGTCGGAACTCTTGTTGCAGGAACTCCTACTGCAATCATCTTCTGCTTCTGGTCGTTAGATATAGCCTTGTCACCATCCTTGAGATAGAAGCCAAATACCTTGCCCTTAGGAATCTCAAGCTTATAAGAGAGTCCACGCACAGCAGTAATCCGCTTGCCATAAGCCTGGTTCACGTTTAATGTGCCATAGGCGTCATCTCCGCGGCGAGCCGGAAGACGCGCACCATTAGGATTCGACGGTTTGTCGGCATAGTCGAAGTTGGCATCATACCACTTGGCGTTGCCGTCGAGCTGATACTGCACCTTGGCGTTGCCGTCGAAATAGTCGTAGGTCATGACGTCGGCAATGTCGTGGAACTCGATGTCTGAGTAGTCGGGTGTGCCGTCTGCCTTGACGCTGTTGACGTAGTAACCTATAATACGTTTTTCTATATTACCTGTGTGACCATAGAGGAACGAAAGATAAACAGTCTCCTTTGATTGGAGCTCGCCTACTGATGTAACCTCGCCACGAGCCATAATCTCGAAGTCCTTAATCGCTTTCACGTTCTTCTGGGCTGCGACGTTCTCAGGAACCGCTTTTGCCAAATCATCCCAAGCCCATGAGCCAAAGTTTATATAACCATAAGAAGGCATGATGCTTGCGCCATAAAGGCTTGTGTTGGTGGCAGCCTTTGCCATACCCACCTTTGCAGAAGCCTTAAGCGAAGAGTTCTTGGAGAAAGTTACGTCAACCACCTGACTTGCAGCATTGCTGAGGTCGACACGCTTATACTGCTTGAAGCCTGTGCCATCATCAAATACCAGACCAAAGCTTGTATTCTCGCCCTGCGGCACGTCAAGATACATCACAGCACCACCATTTACAGTCTTCTCGCCGAGAATGGTGACTTTCTCATTCATAATAGTCTGTGCAGTAACGGTACCTTTGCCCGGAGTATTGATTTCAACCTGCACAGGGACAGCTGTCATCCAATTGTTATTTGGATCAATCTGTCCGTCAAGGAAACTTGTAGTGTTTCCATCACCCTTATCAGTAGGGGTCAAACCGTTGTCCTCACTACATGAGCCAAAGACGACGGGAACTGCTAAAGCTACAGAAACAAGTGACATTACTGTGCCACTTTTTCTCATCATTTTTTTGTCCATTGTTGTAAGAAATAATATTTAATGCAAAATTAAACAAATAATTTTAATTTGTAAACATTTTAATGTAAAAAATAGAGTCAAAAAAGT
>ERZ1026888.642-NODE-642-length-18183-cov-35.058749_pt1 | contig 18183 bp, 11 predicted proteins | sample MGYA00380174_ERZ1026888 | MGnify/ENA primary metagenome ERZ1026888 (study PRJEB33269, sample SAMEA4719810) | human gut metagenome | biome: human-associated habitat; feature: organic feature; material: feces | place: Cameroon | collected 2013-10 ...
TTCTGGCGGTTGAATACATACTTGGCGAAGTACTCCGAAGGGCGCACCTTGGGAGCCTCTACCTCTACAGGTCTTTTCTTAAAAGCCTCGGCTACAACCTCAAATCTCAAATTAGCCATTCTTCTTTTATTGTTTTATTAAAGTTTGCGGGTGCAAAGTTACGAAATAATTGGCTAACTGCTACCATTTCGGTCGTTTTTTTTATGCAAAAACAACAGAAATATCAACAAAATGCATCATAAAACAAGAGAAGAAGGTACATTGCAAACAAATTTCTGTTTAGTAGCCACGTGAAAAAGCTTTTAGTAATCCATCAAACCTTTTAGCATTATCTTCCTCTTGGAATATATATATTGTAATCTTTTTCAAATGACAGCAACAAATAAGCAGAGCATATGAATATTCCTTGCCTCAATAAATGAGGCAAGGAATTGTTTATACACTTATCAACAACAGACATCTAAACATCATCATTTATTTTTTTAAAAAAGAAAACGTTTTCTTTTTTTTATGCTCCTTGTCATAAAGCTTCAACACATAGTTTCCTGGAGCTAATGACGCAATATCAATGAGTTCAGAGTTTAGATTTCCCTTCTTTATCAATCTGACAAGATTTCCTACAGAAAAGACTTCATAACACAGATTACGGCCAATCTTTTTTCTTGTATTTGTTATTACACTTATTGCATCTCGACCAACAACAACACTCATGTCCATTGCAGAAGGGTCAGTTGGAGCGACCTCCACCAAATCACTAACTGTTTGCCCATTATCATTTATCGCTATAACTTTAAACTGAGTATACAATTCTTTATCCACTGTCGCAATAAAAAAGCCCTTTTTGAAATCCTTCACTTCAAACCTCATTGGCATATCGCTACCTTCATCCATTTGTTCTACCATAACATGCTTAACACCTTCTAGATTTTTTATGCCAATTTTTATATCATCAGTATAGTCATTCGCCATTGCCAGAACATTCTGGTCTGAGACAACACCTTCATACTCAACATCTATTTTTTGAGGCAAATAATCAAGAACATAATAATAGACATCTACAGGATAATACGTACGATTATAAAGGTAATCAAGTTTTTCCACACACCTCGTAATACGGCAACGTAAATACCCATCACAAGTTCTAGCATAGTCATTCACCTTTTCGTGGAACTCCAAATCTCTTAAACCAACATTAAGAGACTGCAAATACACATTCCTATTTTCGTATACAATATCCCATGTGCCATCTTTTTTCAAAATTGCAATTTTCCATCCCAATTTGCTACCATTACGATTTAAATAATAAGAAAAGTTGCTCATATAATCATATATTTCTCTAAAGCTACGAGCTACAGCAAAAGAAGAAGACACACAAGCCCCCTCATCGTTTGAGAATTCTCCAAGAGAAGTATTTATTGTTATATTACCATCAAAAGGTATCAAATTCGAAGTTTTTCCTTTACCTGATGCATTCGGATGGCTTGCCCCAGTCGTAAGTGTCCAATCTTCCCATTTTAGCATTTTTTCGAATAAAAACGGATACCTAGAATCATGTATATCACGTATGACAGTTCCCCTACCATAATCATATGTCAACAACTCTGTTATTCTATATATTGAGTCAGGAATAAACGCATTTAGAGATACACCATTTGTCCATTCAGAAGGAGCATAAAGAGATAGTTTTTCAGAATTAGAGATATTAATTTCTAATTTCTGTTGTATGGCTCTTTGATAAGCAACAAAAGGATCTTTTCCCAACTTATCCACCACCAACTCCTCAAAAGGAGTAAGTTTCTTTCCGGTATAATTAATTTTACCCAGAGTTTTATCCGCAGTTATATTTGTAGAAAATCCCATTGCTTTTGCTATATCCCTTAAAACCATAGTGACAAAGTCATATTTTTCAACAGGAGTAGGCTCAAGAGAAAATGAAAAATCATCAAGCCTATCCTTGTTATACGTCAAAATGATATCAGGCTTTGCTAAAAAAGAAATTTCGTTAATACTATCAACAAACTGATGCATTACATCACTACATGTATATTCTCGCATCATTGTTCCTTTTATTCGTGATGAGAGTACTGCGTCTGATCTACCCAATTGGTCATAATACACGGTATAACCCACTTTCGATAGTGGCTTCTTAACAGAGGTACCACGAATAGCCCCTATTCTAGCGGTAATATTTATGGGAAGACAGTTAGGAAGACTCTCTTCCCAAATCTTGCAGGCATACTCAAAAGCCCCCTTCATCTCATTAGTCCACTTTCCCTCATAAGTAATGTTGAACACCGTCCCACCATTAATATTTCTGACAAGGGGTAAGTCTGCCACAGTTCCAATATAGTTATCTGAACCATAAGATTCCACTTCCGCTATTTCTTGTGCAGCGGAAAACATACACTGTAATATTACAGCAAATACTAGAATAAACCTTTTCATTGTCTTATTATTTTTTTTATTAATACAGAATTATCTTCATACAAAACTTTGACGACATAGATACCTCTAGGCCAAGTCTGAACGCTTATAGCAGCACCCATACTTTGTTTCCAAACAATTGTACCCACTGAATTTATTACATCTACACACTTTATATATTCCTGTCCAGAAAAAGACAGAACATTACAGCTATAGTCAATGCTTTTGACCTCCTGTAATAACCCATCAATAGAGGTTTCTTCGTGATTTTTCAGCTCCTTCAATCTTTTCAACACCAAAGGATCCATTATGTAGTCTGTTGTGCAAATAGTTTTTTCCCATTCCGTATACCCATAGCCATTAACAGCCCAAACGGCATAATACTCTCCCCAATCACAATAGGGATAAGTTATTCTATAAATATTTGTAGATATGGTATCCAATGTACATGGTGGAAGATTTGCACAAATTCGTAGCCCCTTAAACGTATCTTGAGGTTTTTCAAACAAAAAGCTGTCATAACCATACTTAGCGATACCAAACTGCACAGAACGTTCAGTCTCTATCGTTATACAGAGTTTTCCTTCACTATCGAATGTATCCCAATCATAATTGTACTCTCCATACGTCATCGAAACGTCTAAGACCTTCAAAGAAGGCTTAAAATCATCAGCCACAACCCCTAAATTAATGAACAAACATAGAAAAAGACATAACATTTTCATAACCTCCAATTATTTAATTACATATTTAAATGATTTTACGTTTCCATGCTTATTATGATGTTTTATTATATAACATCCAGGCATTAAGCTAGAAATATTTTGCCAGCCTTTTATTCCTTTCATTTTTTTACCGCTATAATCAAATACTTCTATAATATCGGACGTAAAATTCTGCAAATGTAAGCCAGTAGTCGAGGCTTTTGAATTTTGAAATTCTTCATAAGGTGGCAACTCTATAGTATAACCATCTTTCCCATATTTGTTTTCTACAGATATATCTATCCAGGCATAATATGGTGCTGTTATTTTGGAACATTTCACATGAGCAAAAAAAGGTTCTTTCACTATTTGAGAAGCTATTGCACTACCATATTCTTCCTCAACGTTTACCAACAACTCGTCACTTCCATAATACTCAACATTGAAATATACATCATACGAATCATAATCTGGCTCATTGCTGACAATTTTAGATATTTCTACATTCTTAACTTTTGGTTTTAGTTCCAAAGTAACATAAAATGTATCAGAAACTATCTGCCCAAACAATTCACCAGTTAAGACTACTCTACCAAGAACACCTCCATTAAGATTTACGAAATACTTATCTTTATCTCCGATGGCAGGAATAGTAAATTCATTTCCATCATTCTGTTCCTTCACCAATTCCTCACTTTCTCCAGAAACAGGTAAATAAAAAGCCCATTTGATATTAGACAAGAAAGCTATATTCCCATCAAGTTTAAAGCGATGTGAAGAATATGCGGAAGCTAATCCCGACTCATCTATATCAACACCCTTTATTTTCACACTAGAAGGAGTTTCCGTAATGTCCCATCCCAAAGCTTTTAGCACATTTACCGTCACTGTATCAATTTGAAGCATTTTTACAGAAGAACTTAAATCTTTGTTCATTAAAGATTGAGTATTATCCAAGAACACCAAGGATTTTCCTTTTTCAAAAACAGGAGGCACATACAACTTATAGGCTTGAGCGTTATTTAAAACCCCAACCGCCCCATTAACTCCTGTAGAGAAATCTATAAGTGGCTGATTATATTTAGAACCCATATTTGGAATGTCCTTTAAATAAATATTTTTATCTGAAAAAACTAGATTGTCAAACACAGAGTGTCCTCTACTGAGACTAAACTTGATGACAGATTTGTTTTTTATTGTTTTTTCGGTGATACTACTACCAAAACCTAAAGATATTGCAATGCTACGCAATAAAGCATTTGTTAAATTACACCCACTAACAGAAGCTTCTGAAGAAAAGCCACAATCCCATTTCGTATTTTTATTTATAGTTATCGTTGCATCTATACCATCAGGATCAGAATACATATATCCTAATTCTTTTGCTAGCGAAGAAGGATAATAAACATCGCCTTGCAATGTATAGCCGACACTTGTCATTATATCATCATCTATTGCTTCATATTTAAACTTCAAAACGAGATTACCTCGTTTGCTATTTATTTTACTTTTCCACAAATCTTGAGCGACTTTGATACACCGAATAACAGAATCTGGTATTTCTGTCTCAAATACATCCTTAATATCTAACATACTGCGGCTACTTACCCTATCAGATTTTGCAAATATAGGAAAATTATCATTTTGTGTCGTACTTACAAAATTATCAACATACGTTATGTATTCCACATTTTGCGCACTTACTGTAAGTTGCCCAAAACATGAAACGAAAATGGAAAAGCAAAGCATAAGCCATCCTTTCTTTAATCGAATATAATTAAAATTCTTTTTCTGCATCTGTTTATATTTTTAAAAACAACAATTGAGTCCACTTGAAAAGGCGTCCTCGTTAAAATTTTAACGCACATTCATTCTTTGATATTTGTAATCTGAAGATTTTTGTAACTTTGAGGTCTCAAACATTAATTCATGTTAAGCTCAAGAAGAGTCCAAAGACAAAGTAATTTGAGATGTTCAGTTCTCCTTAAGGGCTGTTGTGTGAACGTGAGGGGGCATCTATATCTGCTACTTTTTCTGATATAACATCTCCAAATTGCAAAAAAGTAGTTCAAAGAGCGAATAACCCCATTTTGAGGCTTTTTAAAGGCTGTAGTAGCGTTCTAAAGTTATTTAGTAGCTAATGAACACTAACTATTTGCTAGAGTTATTAATGCCAAGGGCAGAATATAACTGCCCAAGGCTATTATTTAATTTAAATAGAATCCACTTTTTCTGGTGGACTCTTTCATTAACGTTTGCGGGTGCAAAGTTACGAAATAATTGGCTAACTGCTATCATTTCGGTCGTTTTTTATGCATAATTCAAACTTTTCTTATTTTTTGCATACAAAAAGTTCTCCGTTCCATGCTTCTGCGAGGACAAAAGTCTATTTCTTTTTACTTGTCTTCCATTCAAAGACATAATCGATACCCTTGATCTTTACCTTGACAAAGAGATCGGAAGTCTTGCGGTCTGAAGTATAAAGATAGCCCGAAACCACTTCACCCGGATGGATGGTGGTACGCTCGAGATATCCCAAATCCTCCGGCATCTTATCAGAATACTTCATACGATTGCCTGATTCCAGCTGCTGCATTCTGCAAATGCGGGTCTGGAAATCCTTCAGTGTATTAGATGTTCCTGCATCAAACACCTGTGCACCCAAGTTGGCATTCACATTATTTTCACGCTCTATCTCCACAACAGCCTTGTCCTTGACCGAACGTTTCGCAACCTTCTTCTTGAACTTCTTGATTTTCTCATCATACTCATCAGCACTCACCAGTTCGAAATTCTTGCGCTTGCCACCCTTCATGTCATAGATTTCAATCTGGGCAGGGTCGATATCCACATTGATCATGCTCTTGTTGACAATGAACAAGCCAATCTCACGATAACCACCGATATTCTCATCTACCACCGAATTGCTGACACCCACAATAAGTCCGTTCTTGTTGTAATAAGGCCAAGCCACACCATTCTTATACTCAGTCACAATTTCATCCTGGGAAGGGACTTCCAAAATAGGCTGACGGTCGGAGAGAGAATATTTAGAATAATTTCCATCAGCATCTACAACAACATAGAATCCTTCAGAAACATCATTCTTGTAAGGAGTAAGGGTACAGACTCTGCCATTCTCAGAGAAAGAGGCACCAACACCTGTTTTCTTGCCCTCATTCATAAAGAAATGCTCCTTTACGTTACCATTATTAAAATAAGAGGTATATTCGCCTGTGAGCAAGCCAGACTGATAGTTCTTCTGTGTCTCTACTTTTCCATTCTTGAAATAGGTTGTGACCGCACCTATAAACTCACTTTTTGCATCATCCTTCTTGTCGATGACAGCAAAACTGCCTTCACCTTGCAGTTCACCGCTCATATAGTAAGTTCTGAACTCCTTAGGTGCCGTAGTATCAGCAGGATAGAGAGCCAGGCGGTAATAAGTGGCGAAAGCCTTATTAGGGGTTACTTTCCAATTTTTATTGTAATAGATGGTATCGAGCCGGTCTTGCGGTACAGGAGGCGTTTCTGGGATACTGTCCACTTGCACAGTTGTCTGATTCTCCACTCCAGCAGGGGTCTCCTCCTTCTGGTTCTGCAACTTGCTTACAGGTTCAAACCTCTTCACGTGCTCTACCTTCTGAGCCAGGGCTACCTGTCCCATAGAGAGAGCAATCATCATGATGATGACAGAATACTTTTCTCTAATCATACGTATATTGTTTTAAATTCTTAAAAATCTATCTTATTTTTTCGTTAAATTCATCATTTTCTGACAAACACATTGCAAAAATAGAAAAATTACCGTAAATGAGCAAATTTTTGGATATTTTTTTTCTTTAAAAGCACAACTGACTGAACCTTAGCCGTCTTCATCATCCTGCCTAAGCGTTTTTGTTGCCAGCAAAAGCCTAAACGTTGGTTTTTCAGGTTTATTTGACATCAAAAAAATCCCTTGCAACCGCTAGAGCTGCAAGGGATTCACATTATCCACTTATCTATTTGTACCTTAAGAATCTATTGAAGATTGGAGACCGGCAATTAGAAACGGTATACAACAAAGCTGTTTGGCTTCATCTTCACGTTCAATACATTGCCCTGAACCTGAGCATCTGATGTAACAGGAACTACTACGTTCTTGTTATCTATCTTGTTTTCTGCCTGGATATCATCTGCATGAAGAACAGTTACCTTACCTGGATTCAACTTCTTCAAACCATTGAAAGTTACATTAATTTCCTTCTCCTCCTTAGAGGTGTTGGCAATCTTCACGATGTAACTCTTGGTTGCCTTGTCGAAACAAGCTGTGGCATAGAGGCCATTCTCGCCTGCTACAGCCTTGCCGTTCTCGGTAAGCTTCAACACGTTGGTACCCTTGTTCTCGCCGTAGAGCTGCTGAACATAGTAGTTGGCAGAACGCACAGAGGTCAGATTATCAAACCAGATGAGGTCTGGACGCCACTGCCATCCCTCTACGTGAGCGAAGAGAGGTGCGTAGGTAGCCTGATAAACCACATCGGCATTGCGCTCAAGACCCGTCATGAAGGCAGCCTCAGAAAGCGCAGCCTCCCATGAGTTAGGATCGTTCTTGGCATGAGCAGCATACTCACCGGCAAATACCTTAGGACCCTTGCGGTCGTACTTGTCGTAACGGCTGGCATTGCTGCGGAACCACTCTGGGCTCTTGTAGTAATGCTCATCCACCATATCTACGCCCAACTTGCGCATCTGCTCCCAACCGTAGTCGAAGTCCTTGCCATCAGCAGATGGACCTGATGAACCGCAGATCTTGATCTTTGGATACTTGGCATGAATCTGCTCCATGAACTTCTGCAGACGCTCTGGATACATAGGACCCCACTGCTCGTTACCGATACCAATCTGCTTCAGGTTGAATGGTGCTGGATGACCCATATCGGCACGGAGCTTACCCCACTTGGAGGTGACAGGACCATTGGCGAACTCGATGAGGTCGAGTGCATCGTCGATATAGCTCTGGAGATCCTTGACTGCTACATGCGCATTAGGATCCTTATCATCGTTCTGATACTGGCAAGCCAGACCTACAGAGAGAATTGGCAATGGCTCTGCACCAATCTTCTCAGAAAGGAGGAAGTACTCGTAGAAGCCCAAGCCCAAAGACTGATAGTAGTTAGGGAAAAGGCGATGTGGGAAGGTATCTCTCCAGCGGTTCTCGTTCAGAGGACGGTTCTCAGGAGCACCCACAGAGTTCTTCCACTCGTAACGGGTATCGAGGTCAGTTCCCTCTACGATACATCCGCCAGGGAAACGGAAGATGCCTGGCTTCAGGTCGGCAAGATCCTGTACAAGGTCGGCACGGAGACCGTTCCAGTTGTCCTCAGGGAAGAGAGAGATATGGTCGAGATCTACGCTCTCGGAACCTTTCTCCAGATAAACACGCATCAAACCCTTGGCATCGGTCTGAGGAGAAGTCAGGGTAGCAGTAAGCTTCTGCCATTTATTATTGGTGATGGTGATGACCTGCTTGGCAATCACATCATTCTTTGAATTGACGAGTTCTACGCGAATCTTACCCTGCTTGCCATCGATGAGATGAAGACGGCCATATACGGTGAAATCGTACTTCATATCCTTCTTCAAGCCCATACCGAAGAAACCGCGGTTCTCCAAACCGGTCTGCTTCTCACGCGCACCTGCACTCTCAAGAGTTACATAATGAGGGTTGCGGTCGAAGGCAGGTTTAACATCACTGAGGGTTACATTTCCGAATGTATTCCATCCCATCAGGCGCTGTGGGAATTCGAAGGAACGGTTCTCTACCATCTCTGCATAGAGTCCACCATCGGCGCCGAAGTTGATATCCTCGAAGAAGATTCCATACATGGTAGGCTGGATTTCTGCTCCAGGCTTGTTAGCTTGAACAGTAAATTGATGCTGTGCGAAAGCTCCGAGTGAAGACATCGCCAGCAATGCTGCTGCGAAAAATTTTGCTTTTCTCATATTGTTTGTTATTTTTATTTTTTAGGTCTGTACTTACACCTTTTAAATATAGGTGGTGCAGTAATTTGCTGCAAAGATAAAAAAATCCACCCCGAATGAGGTGGATTTTCTGTTTAAATATATTGGATTTTTATCCAATTCCCTGTTTTTCTACTATTTATCTAACGGAATGAGCACGAAAGTGAAGTTCTTATCGCCATAATGGAGGCGATATTTCTCCAAAGGCCATGCACCCCAAGAGTTCTCACCAGCCACACCAGAATGCTCTGCATCGAGGAAGAGATTGGTGAATTTTGACTTCTTCAAGTTGAAACTGTGACGCTGATCCTTGTCATCACCATCATCCAGTTCCTCGGTATCGAAGTGGATGGCGGAAGCATAGAATGGCTTGCAGCTCTTCACCTTGAATCCGAAACCGGAAGCATCGGTCTGGTTCCACCAGCGCATATCACCCTTGGTTCCACTCTCCTGTGGACGGATGTATGGGAAGTACTGGTTGTCGGCATCATCGCTGTAGATTCCGATACGCATGCAGTCCTCACGGTCTGAATAGTTCTCGATAGGACCGCGGCCGTAATACTGGCTCTTGTCCATATCGTATGGCAACTGCATCAGCATACCGAAACGGAACAGATCGCTGACCTTGGCATCATCAGAAGCATCGAACTCCTGGCTTACCTTCATCGCACCGGTGTTAGGCATGATGAGATATTCTATTTCCAGCTCACCCTTCACCTCTGGCATCTCATAGGTTGCACAGATATTGATGGTGTTTGCCTTCTTATCCTTTTCAACAGCTACGCCCTTCAGGTTCATGACAGGATTCTTCCAAACCTTGAACTTCTTCTGCAGACCTGCACCGAAATCATTATCGGTAGGAGCACGCCAGAAGTTTGGCTTCAGGGTACCGCCCTCGCCGAGGAGCGACTTGCCACGATAGGTATATTCAGAGATGAGACCGGTGGTACGGTTCACCTTGACGGTCAGATTAGGAGTTGTAACGGTGATATCCTGCTCGCCCTTCTTGTCGATGAGCTTAGCCTTCACCTTCTTGCCGTCCTGAGCCTTAGCCATATTGTCTGCACAATGACCGCAGCACTTCTTCTCCTTCACGGTCAACTGGGCATAAGCCACAATCTGACCAGCCTCCATCAGAGGTTCAGCCTTCTTCAGACGGAAATCGATGTTGAGGAATACCTCCTTGCCCTTTACCTTGGAAAGGTCGTAAGGGATGGTGAAGTTCCTGGTCTGCTGGGCAGCCACATCGATATCAGCGATGGTACCGTTCTGAGTCTCCACGCCATCTTCAATCAGGCTCCATGCCAAGGCATAGTTGCTCAAATCGCGGAAGAAGTTCTCATTGTGTACGCTTACTTCGCCCTTCTCAGCATTCACCATCTTAGCCCAGATGTTCTGATACTGATAAGCTACCTCATAGGCATGAGGATTGAGCTGACGGTCAGGACCGATGATACCATTGCAGTTGAAGTTGTTGTCGCTAGGGTCGTAATTGTTGTAATCGCCACCATAGCAATATTCTATCTTGCGAAGTTCTTCATTGCTCATCTTCTCAGGATTCTTGATGGTCATCGGCTTCAAAACCTTGCGGTGCAAGCCCTGGTCAACGAAATCCCAGTCGAAACCACCCTGGAAGATTGGATACTTGCGTACCAAGTCCCAGTATTCCTTCAGGTTACCGCCCGAATTACCCATGGTATGGTTGTACTCGCACTGGATGAGCGGCATTGGACTGTTAGGGTCCTTCGCATACTTTTCGCAAGCACTTACAGGATAATACATAGGGCAGAAGATATCAGTACCCTCGCCTCTGCGAGCCTGCTCATACTGAACCGGACGGCTCTGGTCCTGACTCTTGATCCACTTGTAAGCCTGCAGGAAGTTATCGCCCATCACAGTCTCATTACCCAAACTCCAGGTTACGACGCTAGGATGATTGAAGTACATGGAAACATTGTGCTGGTTGCGCTCCATAATCTGCTTGGCAAACATCGGCTTCTTGGCAGCAGCATCATCGCCATACTGGAAGCCGTGACTCTCCTGATTAGCCTCAGCAACCACATAGATACCATACTCATCGCAGAGCTCGTACCAGCGTGGATCATCAGGATAGTGGCAGGTACGGACAGCGTTGATATTCAGACGCTTCATAATCTTGATATCCTGAATCATGCGCTCCATACTCAATACGTAACCTCCGTCTGGGTCAATCTCATGACGGTTGGCACCCTTGATAAGCACAGGCTGACCGTTAACAAGGAACTGCTTGTTCTTGATTTCCACCTTGCGGAAACCTACTTTGACAGGAGTCATGCTTGCTGATTTCATGTTGCCATTCTTCAGCGCGCTTGAGAGGGAAACCTGCAGTGTATATAAATAAGGAGTCTCGGCACTCCACTTCTGAGGATTAGCTACGTTCATCGTAATGTTGGCTGTTCCATTCTTTGCCAATCCTGTAGCTGTAGCCACCTGCTTGCCCTCTTTGTCGAAGAGGATGAAGTTCAGCTTGCCTGTTCCCTTTACCTTGGTAGAGATATTGAGCACACCATCCTTGTAGTTGTTTACAAGGTCAGGAGTAACACGGATATCCTCCAAATGCAACTTGGCATCGCGGGCAAAGAGATAGCTCTCACGAGCCACACCACTCAAGCGCCAGAAGTCCTGATCCTCATCCCAGGAACCATCACACCAGCGGAAGGTCTGGAAGGCAATCAGATTCTTGCCCTTCTTCAGATAAGGAGTGATGTCAAACTCGGCAGCCACCTTGCTATCCTCTGCATAACCGGCAAACTTGCCGTTTACATAGAGATAGATGTTGGAAGTTACGCTACCAAAATGAGCTACAACCTGCTTACCATCCCAGTTGGCAGGGATGTCGATGATACGGCGGTAAGAACCTACATGGTTATCCTTGGTAGGAACAGCTGGTGGCTGTTGGTCGAAATGTCCGCGCCATCCAAAGCCTACGTTCACATATTCCGGATCACCGAATCCGTTCATCTCCCAGATGCCTGGCAGATTCATGGTCTTCCATTTGGAATCATCAAGATCTTCCTTGTAGAAGTCGGTAGGACGCTGGTCGGCATTAGCCACCCAGTTGAACTTCCAGGTTCCGTCAAGCGAAAGGAAATACTTGCTCTCCGTCTTGTTCATGTGCAGGATATCCTTGCTCACGATCTTACCGTCTTTCTCAGAAACCCAGTCATCTGCCGGATAGGTGAAGAAATTGGTGTGCAACGGAAAACGGTTGATGGCATTCACCTGAAGGTCGTGCCATTCTGTGTAAGTTGGCTGTTGGATGGTCGTCTTATTCAACGACTTAATGGCAGCCTTCGGTTTTGTTGCACCAAAGGTTGCCATTGCTAATCCTGCCAAACTCAATGTAACGAACAGTCTTTGTTTCATGTTTGTCAGTTATTAATATATCAGATTGAATTTACACCTTATTATATATAGGGCTATTTTATACATTATTATATATAGGCATCTTACTTGTTTGCGAGATACTTATCATATTCGCAGGCTGTAAGAAGCACAGCGCCTACACCGAAGTTTGCCTGAGAGTTGGCATCTACCGTCTGACCAGGGATGGCTCTTTCGCCGATAGGCTGAACATAACCCACCTTGCCATCAGGCTGAACGGCAGTCTCTGTCAGATAAGTCCAGGCACGGTCGATGACCTTCTTGTACTCCTTCTTGCTGAGATAACCATTGTTTACTCCCCAAAGCATACCATAGGTAAAGAAGGCTGTACCGCTGGTCTCTGGTCCTGGCGCATGATCAGGATCCATCATAGAACGGGTCCAGTATCCTTCAGGCTGTTGAATATCAGCTACAGCCTTAGCCAATTTCTGGAATTTATCTACAAAGAACTGATAGTGCTTGTAGTCCTTTGGCATATCCTGAAGCACCTTAGCCAAGCCTGCAAGAACCCAGCCATCACCACGAGCCCAGAAGTCCTTCTTTCCGTTGGCACTCTTGTGCTTAGGATAAACATACTTGCCGTCACGGAAGTAGAGGTTGGTCTCCTTATCGAGCATAATCTCATCGGTGGTAAGAAGATTATCGTAAAGTTTGTCGAGAAACTTGGTATCGCCGGTCAGCTTATACATCTTAGTCATCACAGGCATCACCATATAGAGGGCATCGCTCCACCACCAGTAGTCTGTTGGCTGAGAATAAGCCTCGTAGTGCATCACCTCCTTGGCACGCTTCACCATATATTCTGATGCTGCGGCATTTCCCTTGGCTGCCTCGATGTTATAGAGGTCGATATAAGTCTGGAAGCAGATCTGCCAGTCGCCGAAGAGTACGTGATCCTTACCCTCGCCGTATGGCTTGTACTTCCATTTGGCAGGATTTGCCTCTGTAGCACCGATCCAGTCGTTGTGTTCTGCCCAACGGATAGAGTAATCAAGCATTTTCTGGTCCTTCAGCATCTTATATACCTCCATGTTTCCGGTATGATAAGCGGCGTTGTCCCAGAAGGCACGAACCTCAGGCTTGTTGTTAGCCTGCCAGTAATTGTTTACCTTCGTGATGAGTGCTACCACCTGCTCGTGGTCCCACTTTCTGGAAGCCTTCACTTCCTTCTTGTTCTGTTTCTTGACCTTAGCGGTCTTCTTGGCTGGCTGTGCTGCATTCAAAGGCAAAGCCAAGGCTGCAGCCGCCAGCATCATCAATATCTTGCGCATTGTGTTGAGTGTTGAATGTTGAGTGTTGAGTGTTGAATGTTGAGTGTTGAATGTTGAGTGTTGAGTGTTGAATGTTGAGTGTTGAATTAGGCTAGCGCCCTTGAGTCCGTTAGGCAAAAATTCAACATTCAACATTCAACACTAAAAAATCAACATTCAACACTAAAAAATCAACATTCAAACGATAAGATTACCACTTGTCCTTGGTGACGATATCGTCCTTCCAATGGTGATCCTTAGGGAACTGCTGGTTGTTCCATGCCTTCACCTGAGTCCAAGGCTGTGCTGCATCGGTCCAGAAAGGATGGTCGGCAGGCAAACCGAGAGGCATGAAGGCGAGTGTTGTCATATAGAGCGAACCGTTGTTGGTGTACCAGTCGGCTACATTCTTCTGGGTATTTCCGCAGAAACCGATAGAGAGATAACCCTTCTCATTGAAGTTGTTCTCCTGGTCGAACATGCGATGGAGCACCTTGGTCAGGGCTGCACGCACCTGTCCGTTGCTCAAATCCTTTGGCAACTTCTGATACCAAGCCATCAGAGCCAGCGGCTGCATGGTAGCCATACGGTAAGGAATACTTCTTCCGAAAGCTGGGAAGGTACCCTCTGGAGAGATGAATCTTTCGAGAATGATGCTGTACTTCTGGCAGCGCTTCAACTCTCTGTCATAATACTTCTGATAGTCGAGACGGGAATTCACCTTGGCATCCACCATTGCCTGAAGAGTCTCCAGATACATAGGATGGAACACGTAACTGCTGTAGTAATCGAATGCGAACGAAGGACCATCAGCATACCAGCCATCACCAACATACCACTCCTCTACCTTGCGGCAGGCAGAATTGACGCGATATTCATCGAAATCGCCACCCGCCTTTGCCATGAAGCTCTCGATGGTAGAAGAGAAGAGCAACCAGTTGGTATAAGGAGGGTCGATGTGGCGGAGCTTGGCAAACTCGGTAAGATAACGTTTCTTGGTCACCTCATCGAGAGGCTTCCAGAGTGTATCGTAAGCACGGAGGAAACTCTCTGCGATATAGGCAGCATCTACCAGATTCTGACCGCCGATGCCCCAGCAGAGATAGTCAGGATTCTGAGGATCAACGGCATTCTTATAAGAAGCCAACGCCCATTCACGCAACTGCTTGCGCTGCTTGCCCTCGGCAGTAGCATCATCAGGGAGGGTGAGCCAAGGAGCCACGCCAGCCATCAGTCTGCCGAAGCACTCCATATAGAGCACCTTCTTGTTGCGGTTGTCGAAGCTGGGACTGAACTCAGTCTGCATGTTCTTCTGCAACTCGCCCTTAGCCATGTTTTCCAGAACAGGCTGTGCCATCTTGTAGGCAAGCGAGCACCAATATTGGCGGTCGCTCTGCTGAACTGCCTTCTTCTTGGCAGAGATTCCCATAAATGGAACCAAAGCCAGGACGAGGGTCATCATGATATTTCTATATATATTATTCATAGATAGTTGTAAATTTGTTTGCTGTTATTAATAATTGTAAGTTGAAAGTTGCCGGTAGCCTCAGCTAAGCAACTGCAAATATATGAAAATTAAGTTAGAAACAAGCAGAGCGACCGTATTTTTTATTGTTTTTTCAACACTGGTGCACCGTTTTCCCAAGAAATAGTATTTCTCCAAATGCTTCAAGAAGGAGTTCGGCATCTTCCCGAAGGAGTATGCCGAGGAACTGAAAAATGGTTAATCAGTATGATTAGTCGTGGAAATCCATTGTTTTTTCGCACATTTCCACGACTAATAAATACGATCTTCCTGTCACTATTCTGCGCGAAATGGCTTTTTTACCCTATTTCGCGCAAAATAGTGATTCATTATTTTGCGCGAAACGATATTTTTAGTATCTTTGCAGCAAAATAACGACATCATTATGGCACAAGAGATTATAGGAAGAGAGCCTGAAATCAAGGAGATTGAGGCTCTATATCAAACAAACAAACCTGTTTTTGCAGTAGTTTATGGTAGAAGAAGAGTCGGCAAGACCTTTCTGATAAGAGAATTGTTAGGCGACAAGTTTGCATTCTACCACACAGGACTCTCGCCATACGAATTACAAGGCAAGAAACTGAAGGAGCAGCAACTTAGCAATTTCTACTCTTCGCTCATCAAGTATGGCAGCGATATCAAACGAGTTCCAACCGACTGGCTGGAAGCATTTGATGCGCTCATATCCTTGCTGGAAAAAAAAGACACCAACAAGCGACAAGTAGTATTCATCGATGAACTTTCATGGCTGGATACACCCCGTTCAGGCTTCATTACCGCCTTGGAACATTTTTGGAATGGATGGGGAGCAGGCAAGGAGAACCTAATGCTCATCGTCTGCGGCTCAGCTACCTCTTGGATTTCAGACAAACTCCTCAACAATAAGGGAGGACTCTTCGATCGAACTACAGATGAAATCAAGCTCCGTCCTTTTACCTTGGGGGAATGTGAGAGATTTTACCAGGCAAACCATATCGTAATGTCTAAATTCGATCAGGTACAATGCTATATGGCTACTGGTGGCATACCTTATTATATATCTATGCTCCAAAAGGGAAAGAGCCTGGCGCAAAACATAGACCGCCTCTTCTTCGAGCCAAACGCCAAACTCAAGTTAGAATTCGACCGTCTCTACTCTTCTCTCTTTACCAATGCAGAAGACTGCAAGAAGATTGTACGAGTACTGGCAAAGAAGCAACAAGGGTACACAAGAAAAGAGATACAGGAACTGACGAAACTTACAGACGGAGGCGGCCTCTCCACAACTCTGAAGACTCTGGAAGTGAGCGACTTCATCACCTCGTATATCAAATACGACTATCCGAAGAGAGAGGTTTACTATCGTCTTACCGACTTCTACAGCAAATTCTATCTCTCCTTCATTGATGGCAAGAAGACTACCAATCCCAGCTTTTGGCAGGATAATTTACTGACGCCCTCCCTTACGGCTTGGCGAGGTTTCACCTTCGAATCACTTTGCATCTACCATTTGCCACAAATCAAACAGGCGCTTGGCATTAGCGGAGTACAGACAGAATCAAGCCCATGGAAGAGCAGAAAAGAAAAGGATGGAGCACAGATAGACCTGGTGATCGAACGAGCAGACCACATCTGTAATATCTGCGAAATGAAGTTTTGCGAAGATGACTTCTCCATCAACGCCAGCTACGACAAGAACTTGCGCCATAAGCTCAGCACATTTCAGGAAGAAACCCGATGCAAGAATGCCCTTCATCTGACACTCATCACAACATATGGTCTGAAGTTCAATGAGTATGCAGGAAGAATACAGAAAGTTATCACTATGGATGACTTATTCCGTATGTAACAACTCCAAAAGCCTAGAGGAAAAAGTAATTGTTATTAAATATATAATGCGCCGGTATTCCCCACCAAGGTTCCTTCTCTATAAAATAATGTAAGCCCTTGCGGATGGAAGACAGATAACGCCCCCTTCCCTGCATGATTTCCGCCATCACCAGACAGACAAACTGTTTTCTGATACCAAAGCTAGCCTCCTTATATCGGGTACGGTTACCATTGGTTCGGAACTCGGCAAAAGTTTCGGCAGGGATGGCATTCCAAGGTTTCTTCTGATAAAGATTGCCCAATCGGATATAATCGTTGCGCATCGCCACCGGCACCTGCTTCTGCCAATACTTATCACCAGCCTTCGGGAAAGGCACAAAAAAAGCCTGGGCTTTCATCAACATGGATGAAAGCACCAAGCCTAATATCATTATCAATTTCTTAGTCATATCGTTTACTTTTTGCGTACAAAGTTACGAAATTATAACAAGACCGAAGTCTAGAAAAAGATAATCTTAGAGAAAATATCGCTTTTAAGCGGTATTTTAAGAGAGAGAGTTTCACATTTTCCTCAGTTTATACCTCCAGAACTTGCTACTTCCTCAAAGAATTGGCAGTCAGTTCCAGAAGACTCTGCAGATATTCATCGTCTGTATCCTTCTTCATCTTATTCAGCGAAGAGGCGCAGAATTTCTTCTCGTCAGCATTCAGCAACTTGTCGTATCCCTTACAAAGCTTGACTATTTTGTTGGCAATGCCCGTCTGGAGGGTACGCCGAGTCACCTGATTTCCAAAATAAGGGTATTGGTCTCTGGCATTCTTAAAGGCAGCACGGAGCGTGTTGAGTTGCATTATAAACTCTGCAGCATCCTTTGGCGGAGTCATCTCCAAGTCATAACTGCGAACCAGATTTTTGTTATACCTGATGTTGCCTAGAGAAACAAGAGAATCCAAACCTTGAACAGCATTCATCTTATAAGATAATGGCTTCTTATAGGTTTGCGGATCCTTGGAGTAGAACTTATATACACTGCCCTTTACCGAA